>Ga0222712_10001248_pt1 | contig 32119 bp, 20 predicted proteins | sample C33_657DmetaG_FD_165043 | JGI IMG/M metagenome (GOLD analysis project Ga0222712, IMG submission 165043) | Estuarine water microbial communities from San Francisco Bay, California, United States - C33_657D | ecosystem: Environmental > Aquatic > Marine > Unclassified | place: USA: California...
AGGTATTACAGCTGTTTATAGGAAACTCACAGGACTTATTCCTAGTAAATCTGAACTGCAATTATTAGAGAATATCCAATCGAGTGAGTTAAAGAAAATGAGAGCTGATATTAATAAAACAAAAGGATGGTTAAGTGCTGGGCAATATATTGTGAATAAAGATATTGAACCTGCTTTGATAGCAGCTAATGCAGTGGTAGCAAGTGTTATATTAAACTCTGATGCTACCCTAACCAAAAGATAAATTATGAGCGATCACCACCAAGAACCATTCAAGGTTACTACACCTGAATTGGATCAAATTAAAAAGAAATGGGATAGGCGCAATTTCCTCACCAAAACATCCTTAGGAATTGGTGCGGTTGCCCTTGGCTCTTTAATTGGAAAAAATCTACTAGGGAAAGTAGCTGGTACAATGGCTGCAGAAGGTTCCGCTGCATCGCTTGAAGAAGAAATTCTTCGAGCCATTCCCCACTTCGCTCCTAAGGCTAAAAGAGTAGTCTATTTATTTATGAGCGGAGGTCCTTCGCAAATTGAAACTTTTGATTACAAGCCTAAGTTAGTAGATATGTTTGGACAAGCGCTTCCTGATTCAGTAAGACAAGGTCAGCGGCTAACTAGCATGAGTTCAAATCAAAGTATATTACCGATAGTTCCTTCTATCTATAAATTTAACCAGCACGGACAATCGCAAACATGGATCAGCGAAATGCTTCCGCATACTGCAGAAGTAGTGGATGATTTGTGCATCATTAAATCTATCCATTCAGAAGCAATCAATCATGATCCTGCGATTACTTTTTTTCAAACAGGTAATCAATTACCAGGAAGAGCTTCTATTGGATCTTGGGTAAGCTATGGTTTAGGATCAGATAATAAAAATCTACCCAGCTTTATTGTACTTGTTTCAAAAAATGCAAGTAAGGATCAACCATTGTATTCAAGACTATGGGGAAATGGATTTTTACCTACAGAACATCAAGGTGTTCAATTTAGATCTGGAAAAGATCCAGTATTATTTCTTGACAATCCAGAAGGATACGATGGTGCTGACAGAAAAGAAATGCTTGACTATCTGTCCAAACTAAGTACACTGCAAAATGATGCCTACGGAGATCCAGAAGTAGACGCGCGAATTGCTCAATATGAAATGGCCTTTCGAATGCAAACATCTATACCAGAAGTAATGTCAACTGCTGATGAAACAGATGAAGTATTTGATCTTTATGGTCCCGATAGCCGTGATCCAGGTTCTTATGCTTCCAACTGTATTTTAGCAAGAAAGCTTTTAGAAAAAGATGTAAAATTTGTACAGCTATATCATCAAGGTTGGGATCATCACGGAGGCCTTCCTCAAGGAATGGCTAAGCAGTGTAAAGATACCGATCAGCCAACAGCCGCCTTTATCAAAGACCTTAAGCGAAGAGGATTATTAGAAGATACTTTAGTAATATGGGGAGGAGAATTTGGCAGAACAGTTTATTCACAAGGAAAATTAAATCCTACTGATTATGGCCGCGATCATCATCCACGTTGCTTTAGCATGTGGATGGCTGGAGCTGGAGTAAAACCAGGAATAAGTTATGGTGAAACAGACGACTTTAGCTATAATGTTGTTAAAGATCCTGTTCATGTTCATGATTTTCATGCTACCTTATTGCATCTATTGGGAGTTGATCACGAAAGACTAACCTACAAATTTCAGGGTAGGCGTTTCCGTTTGACGGATGTTGAGGGTAAAGTAGTCAGAGAGATTTTAAGCTAATAAAAAAAGAAAAATATAATATCTAAACCAATAATTTTAACCTTTTAAAAATAAAAAAATGATCTCTAGAAGAAATTTCCTAAGAAACTCATCTTTAGCTTCTGCATTAACCGTTGCTAAAACAAGTGCTGGCTTTTCAATTTTGCACAAGAATCTTCAACCAGAAGAATTGATTTTAGGACAAGGTGAATTTAGATACAAGGTAGATAAACGTTGGGCTAAAATAAGTATCAACAGTTATCCAGTACTCAATTGTCATGAAATGGTACAAGATAGTAAGGGTAGAATGATCATGATAGGTGACAATATTCATAACAATATTTTAATTTTTGATAAATCAGGAAAGCTGCTTGACAACTGGGGTACAGGTTGGCCTGGTGGTCATGGTTTAACGATTTCTAAAGAAGGAGGAGAAGACTTTTTAATGATTGTGGATTGCGGTTATTATCAAGATAGAACTGGTAAAACAATTGCCCAAGCAGGTCAAGTAGTAAAAACTGATTTAACCGGTAGAATTATATTTACGATTGGACATCCAAATACGATTGGTGTTTATAAAGACAACGAACCTTTTAGACCAACAGAAACTGCAGTAGCACCCAATGGTGATATCTATGTAGCAGATGGATATGGATCTAATTATATTATACAATACAATAGCAAAGGTCAATACATCAGACATTTTGGAGGCAGCAAAAATGCTAATCCAGACCATAATCTTCGCTGTGCACATGGAGTTGCTATTGACAATAGAGATAAAAATAATCCAACCCTTATCTGCACATCCAGAGAAGAGAATTGTTTTAAAGTATTTACATTAGATGGTAAATTTCTTCACCGAATTGATACTCCAGGTATGCATGTATGTAGACCAGTTCTAAATGAAGGAAACCTATATGCAGGTGTTTGTTGGTCGAATGACCCAGCTGGAAAAATGATTGGAAGTGCAAGTGGTTTTGTTACCATTCTAGATAGTAATAACAAAGTGATTTCTAATCCAGGAGGAAATGCACCTGTGTATCAATCAGGTAAATTACTTCCTACTTTGCAAGCGCCTGATCAAACTTTCTTCCATTGTCACGATGTTTGTATTGATGAAGATAAAAGCATTTATGTATGTCAGTGGAATGCAAATCAAACAACGCCTATTAAATTAACTAGGGTTTAATGATCTTGTTGGATATCACTACATTAATTGGACATCTACATCCCGTAGTTGTCCACCTGCCCATTGGCTTTTTGGCTTTGGCAATACTTTTTGAGCTGCTATCGTATTTTAAAAAATTCGAGCAGCTCAAAATTGCTATTCCAATTACCTTATTGGTTGGTTTTATTACCGCGGTACTTTCCTGTATTTTCGGATATCTATTATCACTTGGTGGTGAATATGAATTTTCAAAAATCAATAATCATAAAATAGCTGGAATTACGCTAGCTGTGGCGTCTGGATTATTATTTATTAGTACGACTACTGTTGTAAAAAAAATATTCTCCATTCCTAGATTGATATTCTCCTCCCTCTGTGTAGTAGTTTTATTGATTATGATTTACACCGGACATCAGGGTGGCAGTCTTACGCATGGGTCAGATTACCTATCCATTAAATTGATAGATGAACCAATAAGAAAAAAGCCAATCAGTGTAGCAGAAGCTTTACTATTTGAAGAGGTAGTTCAACCAATTTTAATTCAGCGATGTGGACAATGTCATCGCGAGGGTAAAATGAAAGGACAATTTTCAGTTCAAACTTTAGAAACATTACTGAAAGGAGGAAAGACGCGTGCAGCCGTTGTTGCTGGTTCATTGAATAAAAGCGAACTTTTTAATCGAATTACTTTAGATCCTAGCAATGAAAAATATATGCCTGCTGATGGAAAAACACCCTTAACAAAAGCAGAAATAGAAATTATTCAATGGTGGATTGAAAAAGGAATGGCAACTAAAGGAAAAAAAATAGCTGAATTAAAAGTTAGTCCAGAAATTCAATCCAAAATAGCTGTAGTTTTAGGAATAGAAAACTCAATAGCAGTAAGTGAAACAGCAAAAACTGAAAACAGTAAAATAAATCCTGAAATGCCTGCCATATTAAATACTGCCCTCATTGATAGCCTTCGAAATAAAGGGATCAATGTCCGTTTGATGCTTCACCAACCAGTGATGCTAGATATTACTATTCCTCCTGGAATGAGTGCTTCAATAAATTCAATAAAGCCTATCCTTCAATCAATCGCAAAAAATGTGATTTGGTTAAATCTTTCCGACAATGGATTAACTGATAATGACCTTGATTTTTTATCTGGGATGACTAATCTTGAAAAATTAAGATTAGAGAAAAATCCGATTACTGATAAAATAGTACCTCAATTATCAGGGCTAAAACACTTAGAAGCAGTAAACCTAAATGAAACCAATGTAAGCGAAACAGGCATAGAAAAGCTGAAACAAGTACCTGGGATAAAAAGAGTATATCAATGGAAAGAAGGGAAATAGGTTGTGTACAATTCATTCAAATTACTTTAAATAGTTAGCTGTATTAATAAGATCAAATACTGGCTGGCTGCTATTAAAATAAAATATCAAATCCTAAACAATACCAAATGCTCAAGCATCTTCTACTTTCATGCCTTCTTTCGATAACCTTATTTACCAATGCGCAAAAAATTAAAATTGCTTGTATTGGTAATAGTATTACTTATGGAGCTGCAATGGTGAATCGTGAAAAAAATGCATATCCTGCTCAGTTACAGGCGATGCTAGGCAGTTCATACGAAGTAATGAATTTTGGAGTTAATGGATCCAGTTTGTTAAAAAAAGGAAATATCCCCTATTGGAATACGCCTGAATATTCAAATGCATTAAAAAGTAATCCCAATATTGTTTTTATTAAACTAGGGACCAATGATAGTAAACTTATCAATCGTCCATTTTACAATGAATTTAAAAATGACTACCAATCATTGATTCAATCATTCCAAGAACTACCCTCCCATCCAAGAATTGTACTCTTACTTCCCCTTCCCTCTTTTTTGGAAGACAGTAGTTCTATTTACGATCCAATCATTAAAAAACAAATCATCCCTAAAATACAGGAGCTAGCTTTTGAAACAGGTTGTGAAATCATTAACTTATACTCTTTATTCATCGACAGGTCAGATCTATTACCTGATAAAATTCATCCCGCCTCAATAGGCGCTACGCTGATTGCCAAAAGATTGTATGAATTAGTTAAACTAAAAGAAATCAACCGATTTGATATTTTCAAAAAAATAAAAGAAGAAAAAAAATCAAGTTCATTTTATGGATTTGAATGTATTGACTTCACCTTTCAAGAAAGAAATTGCAAAATAGTAAAACCAAAAAAAGTAGCCACTGGATTACCATGGATTTGGAGAGCACGCTTTTGGGGTCATGAACCACAAACTGACAGAGCACTTTTAGAGAGAGGATTTCATGTGGTGTACTGTGATGCATCAGAATTATTTGGAAACAAAAAGGCAATTGATTTATGGAATAAATTTTACGATTATATGCAGCTTGCTGGACTTTCAAAAAAAGTTGCCTTAGAAGGTATGAGTCGTGGTGGAGTGTACATATATAATTGGGCGATGGAGAATCCACAAAAAGTAGCCTGCATTTATGCAGACGCACCAGTTTTAGACCTAAAAAGCTGGCCTGGAGGATTAGGGAAAGGGCAAAAAAGTGCAGCAGACTGGGAGATTTTTAAAACCGATTATTCTTTAACCGAGGCTCAAGCAATAGAATTTAAAAATAGTCCACTTGATCATGCAAATAAAATTGCTAGCTTAGGATTTCCAATGCTGCATGTGGTGGGTGACGCGGATGAAGCTGTACCAGTTGATGAGAATACTGAACCATTTGAAAAAGCCATTAAAAAAGCAGGAGGAAATATTACTGTGATTCATAAACCAGGAGTAGGTCATCATCCTCATAGCTTAGCTAATCCAACACCCATTGTAGATTTTATATTAAATGCTACCCATCAAAAGACAAACTTTGCTGTGATTGCTTCTCCTGGATCAGAATATAGATCAGGCGCAGGCTGGAAAGAAGGAACGGATTGGTGGACACAGAATAATGAAATCAATGAATTAATGGCAAAGAATACTTCTACAGATATTGTATTTATTGGCAACTCTATCACACAAGGTATTGCAGGCAATAGAGCATCGGTGACAAATCATCCAGGAAAAGCAATTTTCGAATCAGTTTACAAAAAATATAGTTGGATATCTGCTGGCATTTCAGGCGATAGAACTCAGCATATATTATGGAGGCTTCAACACGGAACTTATGCAAATGCAAAAATTAAAATTGCTGTGCTTACCATTGGAGTCAATAACTTCTCTGACGATTCAGCCGAAGAAGTAGCACAGGGTATACACCAAATACTTTTGTGGATGAAAAAAAATATGCCTAATACTAAAATTATATTAGTGGGGCCATTACCAGCAGGGGTGAAAAAGCAAGATATGCATAGAGTGAAATATGAAAAAGTACAATCGCTCATAACAAAAGAAGAAGATAAAAAACAAATATTTTACCTACCCCTAGCAAGTAATTTCATTCAACCCAATGGAGATTTAAATCTGAAATACTGTTCTAGTGATGGGATTCACTTAATTGAAAAAGGTTATGAAGTTTGGGCGCTATCGCTGCAACCCATGATTGAAAAATTACTTAAAAAATAATAATTCTTTAAATATAATGATATGATCAATAAAGCCTTCTTCAGTGGTATACTCCTTTTATTAATGATGCATACAAATGCTCAGTCAGTAAAAGAATATATTAAATGGAATCCTGCTACCGACTCTACTAAAGTTTTGGAGGGACAAGGTTGGACAGGAGAAGTAAACAATTTTTATGACCGACTTCCTAGTAGAGCAGAAAAAATGGTAAGTGAAGGGATTTGGAAATTAGCTGCTCAAACTGCTGGATTACAAGTAAGATTCAGAACCAATTCAAATCAAATCACTGTTAGGTATACAGTAGGTGGAAATATACAAATGCCGCATATGCCAGCAACGGGAGTAAGCGGAGTAGATTTATACTCAAAAAATATAGATGGAAAATGGAATTGGGCTGCAGGTAAATTTTCATTTGGCGACACCATTACTTATCAATTTACAAATTTAGTTACCAACGATCAACATGTAAAAAATAGAGACTACACACTTTATCTACCCCTTTACAACACAGTAAAATGGATGGAAATATCTGTGGCCAAACCAAGTTTATTTACACCATTACCTAAGCGAATTGATCGACCTATTGTTGTTTATGGTACTTCAATAGCTCAAGGAGCATGTGCTACAAGACCAGGACTAGCCTGGTCTTCCATCTTATCCAGAAAACTTGATTTACCAGTAATCAACTTAGGATTTTCTGGAAGTGGAAGACTCGATCCACCGATAGTAGGACTTATTGGAGAACTTGATGCAAAATTATATATACTAGATTGTCTACCTAATTTAATAGCTCCTGGTATTAGCGCCGAAGAATTATATAAAAGAATCGTTGCAGCAGTTGGGCAGCTTAAAACTAAAAATCCAACAATACCTATTTTACTAACTGAGCATGATGGCTATACTGATGAGGAAATGAATCCAACTAGTAAAAAGCAATACACTGATGCTAATAAAGTATTAAAAATTGTATTTGATTCACTGACTACAGCAGGAGTGAAAAATATATTCTTACTTTCAAAAGAAGATATTCATCAGGATATTGAATCTATGGTAGACGGAGTTCATCCAAACGACATTGGAATGATGAACTATGCGAATGCTTATGAAATTAAAATTCGAGAAATATTCAATATGGCAGTAGGTAAAAGTTCAACTACCTTGCCTATTACCCAACGCCGCGATGCAAATACCTATGATTGGGAAACAAGACACAAAGAAATTTTAAAATATAACGCTACTCATTCTCCTCAATTACTTTTTATAGGCAATTCAATCACCCATTTCTGGGGAGGAATTCCTACTGCAGATGTCAGAAATGGCAGTGACTCATGGAATAAATATTTTGAAAAAAAGAATGCTATTAACTTAGGTTTTGGATGGGATAGAATTGAAAACGTTTTATGGCGCGTATACAATGGTGAACTAGATAATATTGCACCGTCACAAATTGTAATAATGATTGGCACCAATAATTTAGATTTTAATAGTAACAATGAAATTAGAGAGGGACTTCAGTTTTTGACAAAAGCAATTAGTTCAAAACAACCGAATGCAAAAATATTATTAATGGGTATTCTTCCAAGAAGAAATATGGAAGAGAGGATTTCAATATTGAATAAACTAATTTTAACAATACCTTTTAATAAGAGAATAAAATATGCAGATGCAGGCAAAGTTTTGTTGAAACCATCTGGCAAAATAGACGAATCACTTTTTTCAGATGGCCTTCATCCCAATGCAGCAGGATATGAGAAATTAGGAGCCTCCATTAATATACAAATAGAAAAATAGCAATTGTATTGAATCCTAGAAAAAATTATACTACAGGATTTAATGCAGAGGCTGCTAGTTCACCCGGTTTCATTCCATCAAACCATTTTATTCTGTCTGACTCTTGATTATCATTTGCTGGTTCAGTAATGACAGCGCCATCTTCATAATAAATGATCGTCATTACTTCCCTCATTTGATCAGAACTATTGCCTGGAGCCTTATGCAGCGTATAGCCATAATGGAAAGTAGCATCTCCGGCCGCCATAGAATCAGGCCTATAAATAGGATAGTCTTTTTCAGAAACATAGGCATCTAACAAACTTTCTGATTCATCGGAAATAGGAATACTATTAACCAATCCATTGGTATGAGATCCTTCAGCAAAAGTGAGCATTCCCATCGACACGTTGATATCAACTAGTGGCATCCACATGGTGATAGTTTTAGTGGTAGCCAATGGCCAATAATATTGATCCTGGTGCCAAGGTGTAGCTCCTCCACCCGCTTCTTTATACAAGGCTTGATCATGATAAACACGAACCTTCTCTACTCCTAAAAGTTGAGCGGCAATACTGGCAAATTTTTTGTGTAAAGTGAATTTTCGAACCGCATCATCCTTTAACCACAAATTAGTTATTTGTAAAAAAGCCTTTCCGTATGTATCTCTTTCTTCCATTTTTCTAACTTCAGTATTATTTTTTTTAACCGCCTCATTAATCGCTGGCCTAAAAACCTTTATCTCTTCAGGACTAGCCACTCCAGGTATATGAATAGCTCCTCTTTTTTGAAAACTATTTACTTGCTCTGCAGAAAGAGAAAAATTGCCTTCTTGATTTAAATTATTATTAGCCATAAGAATTATTTTTTTAATCAAATTATTTACAATACAAAAGTACTATTTTTTAGAAGTCAATGATTGAATCACTTCTGTTTCAGCTGGATCATAGGCAGAGCCATCTTTTCTAAAAATATCATGAAACCAAAGCTTCGGTTCACTCCCATCAACTATAGGTGTATCCCACTGATAGATAGTATTACTCTTTCCAGCGACTAATCCCCAGTTGATTGCGCCTACATTATATTTTTTGAAGATCGGTAAATGCGTTTGAAATTTACTGCCCTTTGTTCTTGCCATATATTCACTACAAATGACTGGACGACCAATTTTCAATTTTTGTAGAATGTCTTTTTCTAGATTAGCCGCATCAGAATAATTATGGAAAGTAATAACATCTGAATTACTAATTAAATATTCATCAATTGCTTTATTTGATCTCCAAGAAGCACCAGTGACAGGTTGATTAGGACGAACCGCCCAAGCCCACTCAAATATTTTTTTCAACAAAGGCAAAGAACTAAGTCCATAACCACTGTTACCAGGCTCGTTATACAAATCCCACATCAATATGCGTTGATCATTTTTAAAGCTGCTAAGAATATCTTTAACATAGGTTTCTAAATATTTCCACTGAGTAGAATCGTCATGGGTGGCTTTATTCGGACTTCTAACCCATCCGCTATTGTGAATACCTGGTTTAGGAGCAGGTTGCAAACCAATTGCCGCATCTGGATTCCAGCAATCATCAAAAATAGTAAAGAGTATTTTTATTTTATTTTTCTTAGCAATCGATAATAACTGATCCATTCTTTTTTTAAACCCTTTAGGATCTGCTTTCCAAGCAAGGTCATGTAAATAAACTCGCATTGTATTCATTCCAATAGCGGACGCCCAAGAAAATTCTCGATTAATTGTAATCGGATCAAATGTATCTGCCTGAAACATTTCAAGCTGATTAATAGCGGTACTAGGTAAAAAGTTAGCACCTACTAGCCAGCCTTGGCTTTTATACCAATTTGCAGCTTTTTCTTCAGACCATCTATTCGACTGTTGCGCGGTTAGATTTCTAAAAGAGAAAAGAGATAATAAAACAAGCAGCGAAAAAATATTTTTTTTCATCATATCAGTCATTAATTTTTACATTTTTAATTATAGTGGGAAGCCATACCTGCATTTCATTTTTACCTCGGTTAGCCCAGGTATAATAAGGAATGGCAGTAATTTTTTTCTTTTGGGTTTGAAGAGAACTTCCATCTGCACTCACCGATAGTACAGGTACTATAGCAGAAAGTGCTTTAATAGGTTCGTCCAAAATAGTTTGATCCGATATTTCAAAATCAACTGTAGAGGGCAAAATAAAATTCCAAGCCTTATTATCATTATCTGCACCTTCTACACAATAGACAATTGGTCCTCTTTGAATAGCAACCCTATTATTATCAAATTTTAAATCGGACGAACTAATTAATCTATTTACTTGCATGGGTAAATCATAAGTCACTTGATCACCAATCTTCCATTCCCTCTCAATAACGAGATATCCTGATTCTACTTTAGTTACTACTTCCTTTCCATTAACTTTTAATAAATAATTATCAGCTTTAAAATTAGCATACTCATACAGTCCATTCGTATAGGTTTTTCCTTGCACCCATCCTGGAATACGAAGGTATAAACCGAAAAAAGATTTTTTAACTGGATCGATGTGCAAATTAATTTTTCCATCCCAAGGATAATTAGTAGCCGTCTTTATATTTACACTTCCATTGGCAAGTGATAAATTAGTACTACTACCTACAAATAGATTTACATAAATACTTCTATCAGTTGTAGCATAAATATAACTTCCCAAAGAAGCAACTAGCCTAGCTATATTTGAGGGGCAACAAGCAGTACCAAACCATTCCTTTCTTTGATGTTGTCCTTTAGAGGCAAGTGGATTGCCATAAAAAAAACGATCTCCGCTCAAACTCAATCCATCTAGTGTACCATTGTATAAGCTTCTTTCCAATATATCGATATAAGATGAATTCATTGTCAGAGAATTCATTCGCTGGTTCCAAAAAACCATACCCACACTAGCACAGGTTTCACAATAAGCTTGCTCATTAGGTAAATCAAAATCTTTTGAAAACCCTTCATTACTTCCTGCAGAACCTATGCCACCAGTGATATACATATTACGATACACCACATCTTCCCATACTCTTCGCATCGCTTTTAGGTATCCTGTGTCGCCTGTTTGTGTAGCTACATCTGCCGCTCCAGTATATAAATACATTGCGCGTACTGCATGACCTGTAATTTCTTTCTGATCTTTCACCGGAACCGCATCCTGCGCATAGGCTGTATCTTTCCAATCAGTCCAGGTATAGCCTTTAGCATTACGATGTCCCCGCTCACCTAATAACCAATCCGCAAGTTGCAAATATTTCTTGTTTCCAGTAACCTTAAAAAGTTTTACTAATGCAAGTTCTAATTCTTGATGTCCTGTAACCCAATGTCTTTTGGAAGGCCCAAAAATTGAATCAAAATGATCTGCCCAGCGGATGCACACATCCAACAGTTTACGCTTTCCAGTAGCATTAAAATAAGCCACTCCTGCCTCAATCATATGGCCTGCATTGTAATCTTCATGCATACTCATATCTGAATAGCGGTCTTGTAAATTAGTAAGTGTATAGAATGTATTTAAATATCCATCAGGCTGTTGAGCAGCTGCAATTTTATCAATCCACTCATCACATTTCTTTTCCATATCAACACTGGGATGTGTTTTAAGCGAATACCCCATTGCTTCTAAGGCCTTAAAAACATCACTATCATCATAAAATATCCCTTCATGCTTCTCTCCTTTTTTTCGGGCAACCTTCTCAAAATTTCTAATACGACCAGTAGCTACTTCTGTTTGATAAATACAAGCAGCCAATGTTTTAGTAGCAACTTTGTCAATTTTAGGCTTCCAGAAATTATCGGTAACATTTACTTGAGAAAAGCTAACTGGCTCAATTTTTTTAAAAATTGGTTGTGCAAATAAAATATTAAAACAAAAACTAGCCACTAATAAAATAACCAATCTGATCATAGGATTTATTTAGTCAAATTTTATTGATATCAATGTTAAAATTAATTAGCTGACAATAAGTAGGCTTGTCCTTTTACAGAATTAATTGTAAGCACATAATCATTACCTATTTTACGTGATTTTAAATTCATTCCTTTCACCATCAAAGGAACAGCTGATTTAATTATACATTGACCTCCATTTAAAGAGCGAATAGTTGCTTCGCCCAATTGATGATTCTTCCAATTAATACTCACTTCAAATCCACCTCTTGCCTTTAAACCCTTTACAGCACCTTCTTTCCAAACAGTTGGCAAGGCGGGTAATAAATGTATTTCACCTAAATGACTTTGCACCAACATTTCAGCTATTCCAGCAGTAGCTGCAAAATTTCCATCTATTTGAAAAGGAGGATGTGCATCAAATAAATTAGTATAGGTGCCCCCACCGCCAGCATAATTAGTTCCGCCAACTTCTGTCAAATGCATTAAATCTCTCACTAAAAGATGGGCATGGTCTCCATCCAATAATCTCGCCCACCAATTAATTTTCCATGCCTTACTCCATCCAGTACCATCATCGGTTCTTAACTCTAAAGACTTCTTTGCTGCAGCAAAATAATCAGGTGTTTGGACTGAGATTTCTCTACCCGGATGTAAGCCAAACAAATGAGAGGTATGTCGATGATGGGGTTCGGATTCTTCAAAATCCTTATACCACTCTAATAATTGTCCCTTGCTTCCAATTTTTAAAGGAAATAGTTGCTTACTTTTTTCAATCAGTGTATTTCTAAAAGCAGTATCAATACCTAAAATTTTAGATGCTTCAATTAAATTGGCATATAAATCTCTTATGATAGACATGTCCATCGTAGAGGCCACGGAGACCGCTTGCTTTTTACCTGAACTATCTTTGAAAAAATTTTCTGGAGAAGTAGATGGAGCAGTTACTAAATAACCATTCTTATCTTGCACTAACCAATCAAAGGTAAACAGCGCAGCTTCTTTCATTACTGGCCAAGCCTTTTCGGCAAGAAATTTTTTATCCCCTGTAAATGCGTAATGCTCCCATAAATGTTGGCACAACCAATTGCCCCCCATATACCAGTTAGCCCATACCGGATCTCCTTTTCCTAAATCCCCCACTGGATTAGAAGTAGCCCAAATCTCGGAATTGTGATGAGCTACCCATCCCCTTGCATTATAAAACTCTTTTGCCGTGCGAGCACCCGTAACCGATAGATCCTTAATGAAATTCAATAATGGTTCATGCATTTCCGAAAGATTGGTCACCTCAGCAGGCCAATAATTCATTTGAGTATTAATATTAATAGTATAATTAGAACTCCAAGGTGCACGCATTTCTTTATTCCAAATTCCTTGCAGGTTAGCTGGTGGCCCTCCAGGCCTAGAAGCAGCAATCAATAAATAGCGACCAAATTGGAAATATAATATTTCAAAACTTGGATCGTAAGACCCCTTTGAAAAAGCTTTCAATCTATCATAAGTCGGAAGAGTCTTTTGCTTTACAAAAGCAGTATCACTAATTGCAAGACTTACCCGATTAAAATATTTTTGATAATCGCCAATATGAGATTGACGAAGAACAGTATACGATTTCTTAGTAGCCTTCTCAATGGCAGATGCTGCAATTGCCTTTTCATTTTTACCCTCCGAATCAGGACATTTATCAAAGCCATTAAAACTGGTTGCAGCAGAAAGATAAATAATGGCCTCAGTTGCATTGGTAACATGAATACCAAATGTATCTACAGCAACTTTTCCATCATTTGAAATAGCTTTCATCCGATATTGATAGCGCATGCCATTACAATTACTAGCATCTGCATACACTATGGATTCCCTTCCTTTAGCGTTATAATAACTTGGATCTAATCGAGCAGGTGCTTTTCCACTTACTACTAGTTCATTCGTTCCACTTACTGACAACTCATATCGCAGCTGACTTCTAGAGGATAAATCAAAATTCAAGCTACCCTTACGATTAGTCGTTAATCTCATTACCATTATATTATCAGGGGCATTGATAAAAATTTCTCTTTGGTATTTCACTCCATTGATAGTGAAACTAGTTGTAGCAATCGCCTGCTGAATATCCAAATCTCTGTAATAAGCAGTAGGTTGAGCTCCGCCAAAATTTTGTTTTAAAAAAACATCTCCCAAAGGCAAATAGGATTCGGTATACAATCCTTGCATATTTTTTGTTAACTCATATGCCTTAGAATAATTCTCTTCAGAAAGTAAGGCAGTTCTAATAGAAGGTAAAAAGGATTGCGCTGAAGGGTTAATCGTCTTTTTAACAGGTCCTCCGCTATACAAACTACTTTCATTCAGTTGTATGAGTTCTTCTTCCACACCACCAAATACCATTGCACCAATTTTCCCATTACCCAAAGGAAGCGCCTCTACCCATTCCTTAGCGGGATACTTATACCAGAGTTTTAATTCTGACTGCGCAAACAATTTAGATGAAAAACCGATTGCCAATAATAGCATCCAACATTTTAATTTAATTTTCATATGCCTAGATTATAAATTAATATTCTCTTTTATAAAAGTCCCTTTTAAGAAATCGACTTATTTATTTTTAAACTTTTGTTCTAATGTTTTGATAAAATATCCACCCACTACACTTCTTGCTTGAAAGCCAACCATTAATCCAGTTTTAGTTTGATGCCAATCGCTTACTGGTACTCTTGATTTTGTTTCAGTTACAAAATGATAAATTGGATGCATAATCGATTCGAAATCTTTTGGATTTTTTGCAAGTGTTGCTGTCCATAATACCCAATCTGATTTAGTGTAAGTAGCTCGACTATCTAATGGCAAGCCAAATTCATTTTGCTTGGCCAGATAATATTTCACTTCCTTATCCATCACTTCTTTTGGAAAAAGGTTCATATTCAAAACCTTATCCCAAACTAAATTATACTTTTGACTCCAAGTACCTTTTGCATCAAAGGTTAAAGAAAAATGATCACCATCGTCAGCCATTGTAATCCATTTAGAAACCATCTCTTTAGTTAGTTTGCCATATTTTTCTGCAATAGCTTTTTCTCCTAATTGAGTAGCTAATTGAACATAGCCGCCCAGGGCAACAATTGCTTTTACAGAAAGATTAGTGTTTCTAGCAAGGTGACCAGCAAAATCGTCAGTGCACAATTGATTAGCAGGATCAAAACCTTCCTTACTTAAATAATCTGCCCAAACTGATAAAGTTGCCCAATGCTTTTTTGCATATTCCGCATTACCTTCTGCCTTAGCAATCGCTGCAGTAAGGATAATCATATTGCCACATTCTTCTACAGGCATATCTTCACCATAAGTTTGACCATTCGCTAATGGATAGGTACCTAAATCATGAGCAGCAAAGGGTTTGGTCCATTTACCACTTTCGCTATAATAAAAAATACCATTGAGCATCCCTTTTAATAATTCAGGATTGTACGCAAGAAATAAAGGTGCAGAAGGATAGGTAACATCGACCGTATTGATAGAACCATTGCTAAAATTTTCTTTTGATAGAAAAAGTATTTCCCCTTCAGGACTTACCACTAATTTATGCGCAGCAATACTTTGACGATACGCTAGGTCACACAATTTTGCATACTCTTCTCCACCAGCCTTAACCGCATCACTATGAATCATTGTATTGGTTTGCTCACATTTTTTAATAGTGGAAGAATAATCTTTTGCAGCATTCTCCAATTGTTGTTCAATATTGTCAGTTTCTTTCTGATGCCACCAAGGACGAAGATTTTTTGTGAAATATTGAACAGAATATTGATCATCATATCCTACTAATAGTAATTGTTGCTTTGCCGTATTTCCAATCTTTCCAAGATTTACTTTTGTACCCAACAGTAAGTGCTTCCCTTCTGTAATATCTTTAACTGATTTGCCAAATACATTAGAAAGATCATCTCCATTAGTAATAGATTGCTGAACGGATGGACTAGTTGGCACTGCAATATACATATAGCCCCAATCGATCCTTAGGTCGTCTCCCTTTTTCTGTAATACAGATTGAGTAATAGTACCTGCCTTTAAAATAGAAAGGCTCTTAGTAGTATATTTATTTGCTGTAATGGGCTGCACAGGTGTATTCACAGCAATATCCGTGGAAGCACCTATATATAATTGCACCTCGTGCAATGCGCCATCATTCGATTTTATTTGTGAATTGATATAAGAAACTGGACGAGATAATATATCAAGATCATTTAATAGTAATGGCGAAGTGAAAGTGAGTGACAAATCAACTTTACCACAGGTAAACTGATAGGCAGTTTGAGTAGCATTTACGGTCACTTTTTTTTGAACAGCAGTCAGTATATTTTCATATGGATTCTCTTTCGGTTGGTACACAATTCCCGCATCTAACCATGAACCACCTCTACTATTTTTAACATGGACTGCTAAAACATTCTCTCCCTTCTTAATTTTATTTTTCACTTCCTCTTTAATTGGAATAAAAATAAATTTATGTACATAATCCTTCACTGAATATATCATTTCTCCGTTTAAAAAAACTTCTACATCCTCATCATGCTGCAACTTTAAATAAAGATTATTCAAATCTAAGTTATCGACAATGAATTTCCTTCGAACCCAAATATCTCTAGTAAGCCATTTCGTTTTAGAAGCTACTTTATCATTACCAAAAGGAGCTATTCCAATTTTCCAATTCGCATCATTAAATGAAGACTTCATCCAATCTTCTCCAGGATTGGTTTCGGTATAAGCTGCCTGATAATTAATTTCATCCGATGCAGGAACTAAAGTTTTGTAAACAGGCTCAGTATTACCCAAAAAGCGATAAACTTCCCCATCTACTTTCAGCAATCCTATCAATGAATGATTATAGCCTGTCCAATGCTTAGTAGTGGAAGCAGTGAGTAAATCAGTGGTAGACCAAATACTAAAATAAGGATCATGTGTAATGAGCGGATAGGCTGGAGCTTTGGTACTTTGAGCAAAACAAATACTTGTTAAAAAAAATACAGCCGATACTAAATAAAGTTTTTTCATGATTAAATTATTGAAAAAGATTTTGGTTGTTTAATAAATATTTTTTTTGAATCTGATGAAATATTTAGCGAAATCATAATTTTAGATGCCATGTTAATTGGCCCATGTAAGCTTACACATTCCTTTGTTTCAAATTGGAGGCGGGGTAGAGACTGTCCAAAAATTGGATTATCATTAATCCCTAATAAAAAAAATACCAAAAAGCAGACTTGAAAAGTATATTTTTTATTCATAAGAATCAATATTTATCTTGATAAGAAAAACCAAAAGATGACCTTTAAAACTTATCAGCATTTAGCAAAACAATCGAGTAAGTTTCATTACCGAAAGTATTGATTAGGCCTCAAATTAAAAAATTTATTACCCGAAGTTAAATTTAGGTTCGATTACGAAAATGAATCGATTGTAATGCAGTAAAATCAATGGATTTAAGGGATTAGATAAATAAATAACCCTTTCATTAGTACTATTAAAAAGAGGTATTGGCTATTAATTGCTAAAAGAATTTAAAGAGCAATTTGATATTAAAACAAATCAATATCTGTCTTAGCCAGATTACTACTAGACTATTGAACTTAATTTTTTGCCTTAGCCATTTCCAAAGCAGTGGTGGTAATAAAATATTTTGCAATGGTATTGGGTACTTCCCACTTGGGGAGGGAATGATTTAGAAGGTAATCACTGAAAACCTTGAAAGTAATATCTCGTTTCAATTCCAATTCAGCGGGTAGATTAACTTGAACAAACTTACCTTCTGGTGACCAAGAAATTCCAGGAAAATCTTTTTGAAGAAGAGTGAATGACTTGTCAAGCTGCTCTTTAAAATTTTTATCACTGATGTTATATCTTTTTTCAATACAAAGTCTAGGTTTATTTCGTCCAAATGCTTGATCAATAAATACAATACTCTTATCGCCTTCTGCATAGGCAGTACGAATATCATTTCCCCCTTTAGGCGTTGCTGGTCGCCATTCCACATTCACTTCTGTATAAACATCCTTTACAGTAAATAAAATTTTACCATTCGCAGAAACAGATAGAACAGAATCTTTAACATAAGAAGATAATGATAATGGTATTACTGGAAGAGAAGTAGCAGCAGAAAATTCAGCATTTGAAAGTTTTACACTACTATGATCAGCGTCTAACACTTTGATGTCTTTAGTATAATCAATAGCTTGCTCAGGAAATAATTTCCAAAATGCAAGATCTATTAAATGAGTCGTAACATCTACTACCCCCTCACCTTGTTGAAGCACATCGAAATACCAAGCTGGCCGAGTCCCCTTTCCTCCTCTGTAAAAATGATGAACACTCGATTCTAAAATAGCCGGATGATTTTTAGATCCCTTGGTCTGCTTTCCAAATAGCATAGAGTCCTGCATTAGCGCTCTTTGCACTCTATTGATGAGACTATAACGTTCAGTCATCATATCAAATAATAAAACTCCTTTTTGATCCGCTAATTCATAGGATTTTTTTAAACGCTCAAATCCTGCTTTATTAATAACGATCGGTTTGTCAGCAAAAACGTTCATCCCCGCTTTGATTGAACTTTCTATGTAGTCAATTTTTAATCGATTGTTACCAGATAACACCACCACATTTCCTTTCTTATCAGCTACCATTTTTTCTAAATAATCTGCACCAGCATAGACCTGTTCATTCCAGTTCGTTGGATCTTGTTGTCGACTATTAGAAGATTTGATCTGATTGAGATAAGGCTCAATAGCATTTTTATCAGGAGTATACACGTAAATATTACTATCCAAAAAATCAAGTCGATCATTTTGAGCAGCAGCAGCATGACTGTGTGTAGGATCTAATTGTATCATACGAATTGGTTTAGCCTTTTCGATACGGTTTCCATTTTTCTTTAGTCCGCAAGCGTATAATAAAGAAAATGTAAAGAGTAGGGTAATTTGCCTTACTGTCATTTGCATGATACAATTTTAAATTTTAAAAAATAGTTTTTTTCTATATAATAGTAAGCCTATGATAAAACAAGAGAAAACTGAGCATAAGGACCAGATCAACGAAGCATTGAACTCAGTCAGTCCAAAATTGATCAAACCCAGAAATACAAAATCATGGATTCCTGAATGCTTATAGATAGTTTCAAATAGATCAGCACAGATGTAAATCACAATCGCATTAGTTCCAAATATAACACCAATTTTAGACAACCAATTATTTTTATACCCTTGTTGATCAATTAAAAAAAGGGCTAAAGAGAATAAGATTACTGCCCATCCTGAAGTAACTAAAACAAAAGAGCTCGTCCATATTTTTTTATTGATTGGGAAAAACCAGCTCCAGATAAATCCGGCTAAAATACATCCAACTCCTGCTACAATCAGCCAACTAAATTTATACTCAGAAGTTTTTTTATCAATAATATATCGCCCGGCTAACATCCCTAATATACAAGATGAAATAGCAGGTAATGAACTATAAAACCCTTCTGCATTCCAGCCATGGTCACCAATTGTTTTTATTGGAAACAACAATAAATCAACCCATGCTGCAAAATTTACTCCTGGCTCCAATGTCCCTGCCAAAAAAGAATCGGTAGAAACAAAGGACATGGTAAGCCAATAGCCAACTAATATTACCAACACGATATAGATCTGTGTTCTCCAGGAAGTAAAAATAAAAAGTAGCGCGCCTACTACAAATACTTCTGCAATACGTTGCAGTACACCAAAAAGATCAATTTTAGTAAAATCAAAATTGGGTAAATAATGTAAGCCAAATCCAATGGTATAAATTTTAAGTCCTCTAATTAAAATTTTCTTTACCATCTCCTTTCTTGATTTCGATGCAGCAAGTTGCTTCGAATAAGAAAGCGCAATAGAAACTCCTACAATAAAAATAAAAAAAGGAAAGATAAAATCAGTTGGAGTCAATCCATTCCAATCTGAATGAACTAAAGGCGCATACATATATTTCCATGATCCAGGATAATTCACCAAAATCATCAAAGCGATAATAAGACCTCTAAATACATCAACTGAAATCAATCTCTCCTCCTTCATTTATTTTCTCGCTTCAAATCTTTTCATAATCTCTTTCCAATCGGTGATAATTATCCCCTCGTCCTTTAGAAACTTTATAACCACTGGATCGGCAAATAAATCACCTTCCCATCCCCGTTGTTGCCAGCTTCCTGTTATTGATTTTAAATTTTCATTTGGCACAGAAGGATGAAAAATAATTTCAGTTAGCCCATTATTCAATGATTTCACCAACGCTAAAAAGTTTTTTCTCTTTATCTCGTAAGTTTCACCTGGGCCTACACTTGTAAAATTATCAAGTTGAGGTAATTTGTAATTGCGAACCGTATTGATTACTTCTTCCGTAATGGGGTATCCCTGTTTTTTAAAGTTGTTAGCAACCGTAGGATTGGTAACATCTATAATATTACCAGGAATATGATATTCTTCAGCCACTTTTAAAAATACTTTTACATATTCAGGTGATCCATAAAGTGTACCCATATGCGTATCAATGTGATCAGGTCGATGACCAAGTGAAATAGATTTTTCAATCTGAGCACGAATTTCTGTCTCCACCTCTTTAGCAGATGCATGCATTACCACATCAGGAACATCATGCCACAATTTCCCATCAGGATCAATTAGACCAGGCACTTTTTTTGGATCGGTGATAGGTCCCCAACGATGATTCTTCCATTCGCTAGTAAGGGTAAGATGTAGGCCGATATCGGCTTTTGGATGTTTATTAGACCACAAAATAACTTCTTCTGCATTAGGACAAGGCATCATCACCGCAGCAGAATTTAAAAAACCCTTCTCTATATAATTGTAAGTAGAGGTATTGGCTTCAGGACACATGCCCACATCATCAATATGTAATAACAAAACTTTTTTACCAGAAGGAAATCCCAATTTCTCTGCCCAGCTCTGCTTTTTCTCAGTCGGTTTGGGTGTTAATACTGATTTCCCTTTATCTGTGAATGAAAAATTTTTAGCCAATAGCATTGACGGAGATACAAAAAAAGTAACCAACAAAACAATTCCTTCAATCGATAGTAGTTGCTTTAGCAGTTTAGAATGGAATAAGATTTCTTTTCTTTCTGAATGGATTTTAGTATTCATTTTGTCTGAGTTTAAATTTATTTTTTAGGATGATTCTATTTTTAATAATTTTAATTAGTACGCAAGCTTTTACTACGAATTTAACATAATTATTCCTTACCCATTGAACACATTTTTTACAGCATTATTTAGTCTTTATCCCTGATTGTTGGATATGCTCACGCAAATTTTTATAAAATACTTTTGCATTTTCCAGCCTCGTTAATATTCCTTGATCAGGATTGGGTAATGCTTTTTCCTCTTGCGCTGTTTTATTGATTGCTTCTTCTTGTTTTAAAATAATAGCAGGCGCCTTTTTATCATTCCAGGTAGGTTGATTATCTACTATAAAATAAATAGGTGTAGTATGCGCAACGGCACTATTTTCACAAAATACAGCAGCAGCAAGCCATTGACTATGCGTAAGCGTATGATTCATCTTTATGACTAAGGAATCCTTTTTCCCAGTATTAATTTTTTCTGCTACCAAGCCATCGCTATTATAAATTGCAATCTTACTGATTACACCAATGGAGGGATTGGAAATACCTTTTACAGAAAGCACAGTAGAAGAACCTTTACGCTGAATGATTTCTGAGCCTGGAAGTTTGCCATCTGCCTGTAAAAAAACTGCAGGACCATTTGACACAAATGTGTTTCCTGCTTTTAGTCCTTTAAACCAATTGTTAGCGGAGAAATTTTTTCCTGTGTAAACAAAAGTGCGTACTTCTCCCATGGTAGAACCCCATGGAATATCACTTCCAGCAGCTGCAGTCAATCTAAATCCAAGATCTAGATAATCATAATAATCGAGTGTATTTATTTTTGAAAACTGAAGTAATTCAACAAAATCAATTTCTCCAGAAGTGACATACCAGGGAAATCCACGAGGTAAACTACAGCCATTCCAGGAAAAATGTGCGAAACCTACTATTGCTCCAGGCTGTTGATGAAGCTTTTTAAATACCAGATCATAATAATTATAACCAGGATCAGGCGCTCTTATAAATTGATTAATATTTAGTCCAATAACATGGCCGAAGTCGCTGCGTGGACCTTCTTGACCTGAAGCTAGACAAATATCACCTCTGCATATTCTAAATTTTTCATCAAAACCTTCTTGCTTAAAATCGGTGTTAGCATCAGAATGGTGACCCATTTCAAGAACATTTGCCATATGAACATCTTCGGCAGTAGCGTATTCAAGTAAAAACTCTTTGTGTTCTTTTTTGGTGGTTGGATGGTGAACATGCACATCACCAGAATACCAACCTCGTTGAGGAAGATTAATCCAACGTTTAAGTACAAAAGATTTTTGAGTGGTAGCTTCTTTACCTGTAATAACAAAGTCTTCACCGATTGGAATATATTCATTACCATGTTCAATACTAATATGATATTTACCCGGCATTAATTCGATATCAAAATTTCCTGATACTTGATAAATCACTGGAGCTTTCCAATAAGGAAGTGACGGTAATGAACCATACACAAAACTTCGATCATTGTTAGTGCCTACTCCATTCATTTTTCGAATAGGTCCAGTCCAATTTTTTAGTTGACTAAATTCAATCCCTTTATAAAAATCTGAAATTTTAGATAATGACCCGGCAACAGATTTTAGTGCCGGGGTATGAATTGAACTGTCTTTTAAGTCCATCAAACAAATCATTGCAGGAGTAACCTTTGCTGTTGTAGCATCAATGATTTTAAATTTTACCAAGGTAGGTGAATCGGCTTTTTGAGCCACTACAAACAACGCATTAAACAGCATCATTAAAAAAGCAATCCAGTATTTACAATTCATTGTTTTCTGATTTAGTTAGGATCCAAATAATTGTACTATCAAATATAGCAAATAATGTAGCAGCAAAATTTCAAATGACTGGATAGTCAGTTAGCAGGAAATTTTCCAATTCAAATTTTTGAATAACTCCTATTATTTGATAAAAGAGGTAAATATAAAAAGGGCTCAGATATAATCTGAGCCCCTCTTATCAATTTTATTAATTCAATTAAACAGGCATATCAGGCAATGTAAATCCATTGTGATAAGTATGCCTAATTAGTTCAGCAGCAAAATCTTTTGCCGAAGTGGTTTCATTTCTGCTGATTCTTAATTTATCATTTTCAGTGATGTTAGTAAAGTTCATATTAGGTCCATCCCAATGTAACACTTTGTTCAAAGACTGAAGACGAACTGCAAGAACTCCCATTACAACCATTTCGTTGAATGGACCAGAAACGCTAAAGTCAGATGAAGACAAGATGCGATTTTCTGGACTCTCTTTACATGCTCTGATCCAATCCTGTTCGTGCGTACCTTCTACACGACGAAGCGTTTTCTCAACATTAGGAACTCTACCAGAAAGTAAGATTGGGTCGGTACCATATTCACCACAAATCAATGAGTCTTTAGTGCCATGGAAAATAACTCCAGAATCTTGTTTTCTATCAGCAGGCCAGTTCATTGGGAATTCAGGCTTCAATCCGCCATCATACCAAGTCACCTTAACTTCTGGAAGATTAATTTTTACACCTTTTGGTCTTTTACGTTCTGGATAAGTAAGATGTACAATTTGTGCACTAGGAGCACTATCAGGCATTAATGGAGTAGAACTTCCAATTACATGCGTTGGATATTGTAATTTAAGTGCAGTAAAGATTGGATGCATTACGTGGCAAGCCATATCTCCTAAAGCTCCGGTTCCAAAATCCCACCATCCACGCCATACCCATGGATGATAAGCAGGATTATAAGCACGCATCTTTGCAGGGCCGATAAATAGATCCCAATTCAAAGTATCTGGAACGGCAACCGTTTCAGTTGGAACTTTTAAACCTTGAGGCCAAATAGGACGATTGGTATATGCTTCAACACTTCTTACTTCACCAATCTCGCCATTCCAAATCCACTCAGATGCTAAACGAACACCTTCAGCTGAAGATCCTTGGTTACCCATTTGGGTAGCCACCTTATACTTTGCAGCAAGTTTAGTTAACAAACGAGATTCGTATACAGAATGTGTCATTGGTTTTTGACAATACACATGCTTACCCAATGTAATTCCATAAGCCGAAGGACCAGCATGGTTATGATCAGAAGTAGCTACCATGATTGCATCAATATCTTTGGCTTTTTCATCAAACATTTTGCGCCAATCTTTATATCTTGCTGCCTTTGGATAGGTATCAAAAACTTTAGGAACATTGTTTCTACCCACTCCCCAATCAACGTCGCACAATGCAACAATATTTTCACCCGACATACGCTCTAGATTACCTCTACCCATTCCTCCAATACCAATTCCAGCAATATTAAGTTTGTCACTGGGAGCCTTGTGCCCTAATCCAGCAATCGCATTAGGCGGGACAATCATAAATCCAGCAGCAGCAGCAGACGAAGACTGTATAAAGCCGCGTCTGGTAATGTTTCTTTTTTTGCTCATTTTTTTTTAAATTTTAATTAGTGGTTTAACTTACCTTTTTAAATAATTCAATAAATGATCTTGATCTAATATTATATAGACAACTATCCAGAAAAACTGTAGAAATCTATTTTGAGATGGTAAGTTATGAATAAATTATACATTCTCGCTACTAGCGTTGTTTTTTAGATATTATTTAAAAAAAGATCCTGAATGGATAATGAAGGAATAAAATATTCAATAAATTCAAAATATTACCCCAATCCCTCAACTTCTTATTTTCAAAAAAGTAGACCAATGAAATGGTTGCAGATTAAAAGAAATGTTTATTTAAAAAACAAAAAGCTAGAATAAAAGATTTATAGTTATATGATTAATAAAAAATATATGACTTACCCAATTGAATAAGATTATTTTATTGTTGTTAAACTAATTTCCAACTGATATCAATTACCAAATAGCTGCTTCAGCTAAATACCATCTTAAAAAAAATATCCCATTTGATAATCTGGCTGATTTCGAAGATTCTACCCGCATGTATTGTACAGAACTGATTTTACATATCCTAAATAAGGATTTAAAAGTTTTGGAAATAGATAAAACAAAACAAGAGAAACATGACTTTCTTTTCACCATGAAAAAAATGTACGATACCAATTATTTTAAATTGGTGGTGAATCGCTATCAAACCTATAAATAATAGGATCATCTCATTCACTTACTGCAATTCTAAGATAATTTACTCCTTCGTTAAACTTCCATTATTAAGTAAAATATTCCTTGGGTCCAACGCTACTTTCTCAGGAATTGAAGGCAATGAAAAACTAAATACCTCTTGGTTACGACTAAGATTCATTTTCAAAATAGTGGGGGAAGTAGCGCCCAATTTATAATAACCAATCTCCACTGGCGTATTGAATAAATAATCTCCAGATTGCGATTGAGTTAACTGAATGACTATTTTTTTTGCAGCTGGATCATATTTCCAAACTGCATTAATAGTAGGATTTATAGGCTGATATAACCACTGCTTAAAAAACAATTTCAAATCTTTACCCGAAGCTTTTTCCATCTCATGTCTAAATTCATCAGTGGTGGTATTTGAGTTGAAATATTTGGCATAATAAGCACGGATACCTTTTTGAAAACTTTTTTCGCCCAATAAATCACGAAGCATATGCAGTACCCAAGCACCTTTTTGATAAGTTAGGCCATTGGTCACGGGTTCTTTCTCTGCAGTTCTATTGCTAACAATACTAAAGTCAGGTATTTTCAAAGAAAGGTCAAATACAGTTTTCTTCGCTTTGATGATTCCTTTTTTATATTCCTCTTTACCATATTCATTTTCTATAAATAGCAAAGTAAAGAAGGTGGCAAAACCTTCACTCAACCAGGCATCATCCCAAGTATTTTCAGTAACTGCATTACCAAACCACTGATGAGCAATTTCATGAATGACTATATTTCTAATGCGTTCATCTCTTTTACCATTCACTAAATCTTCGCCATAAAAAATAGCCGAAGAAGTTTCCATGCCACCATTTACACTGGGTGTTTGAATATTGGCTAATTTTTCATAAGCATAAGGGCCAACATAAGCACTATAAAATTCCAACACCTTTTTTGTAGGCTCATCGAAATCATAAAAACCAGCTTCTCTATTTTTTGAATACACCCAAGTTTGAATTGATTTTCCTTTAAACTCATCTACATACTTAACTGCGAAATCAGCAACCCCCAAAACAAATAACCAAGAAGAAACCGGCACCGATTGTTTCCAGTGAGTAAGCTTTACATTATTGCCTAAATCAGACTCTTCTAAAAGCAATCCATTTGAAATCACTTTATAATGAGCAGGCGCTTTTACAATAAATTCAGCAGTAGCTTTATCATAAGGATGATCAATAAGTGGTAACCAATGTCTACCTCTATTGGGCCAATTTTCATTAAAAAAACTACGATCACCAAATTTCGTAGCTCCAATTCTCAATCCATCAGAAGGTATACCATGATACTTTATTGTAAAAACCAAGGTTTGATTTAGTGATGAAGGTGAGGGTAAATTAATAATCAATGCATCCTTTTGATGCGTATAGCTAACTGGATTTTTATCCAAATACACCCCATCAACCAACATCCCTTTACCCTTTCTATCGATTGATTGATTGATAAGATCTAAGCGAAAATTTTGAACACCCGCCTGCTTAAATTGGATAGTAATATTAGTGGAACCAATGATCTCATCATTGCTATCAGACAAAGTAAGTGCAAAGGAATAATGCTTGATATCTATTTTTTTATTAATCGGATAAGTATCCGCCTTGGATAAAATTGGAAATAAAAAAAGAGAACAAGCAGTCAATAAATTAAAGATTCTTTTCATTATTTAATAGTTACTTTTTTCAAATAAAATCCTTTGGCATCAACTTGTGGAGCTAATGCACTATTCACAGTAATCCCTTCTTTTGAAATCATCATACGATTTGTTTTTCCATTAGTAGTAATTTCTATAGGCATGGGCATGAAGAAATTATTAATCTTAATCTGATATTTTTGAAAGCCTATTTCTTTAACATTTATATCCAATATATCAGTGGTTCGCAAATAAAAATCAAAAAATGGTTTTAAATCCTTTCCAGTTGCTGTGCTAAATAATTTTTCAACATCTTGAGTAGTTACGAAATTATCGTAAGTGTACTGAGGATCGGTAGCTAACTTTTTTAAGGTAGGAAAGAACATTTCATCGCCTATCAAATAGCGCAAACTATGCATGAAAAAAGACCCCTTGGTATAGATATCTCCACCAGAATAAACTTCTTTTTCTGAAATCCCTTCACCAGCTGGCACCACCGCATGGGCATTTTTTGAACCACGTCTATGTCCTGCTATAATTTCATCATAAGCAGCTTCACCACCCAATTCAAGCATAGCCAAAGCCTCTGCATAAGTAGCAATCCCCTCTTGAATCCACATATGGCCCCAATCTTTATTGGTTACTTTATTAGCCCACCATTCGTGCGCATATTCATGAAATAAATTAGCAGAATATTCTTGACCACCCACTTGTTTGTAAATAAATTTATTATCAAAGGTGATCATCGTTTGATGTTCCATCCCAGAATTGGGAACTTCCGCAACACCAATCTTTTCCTTTACCCAAGGATATTCACCAAAATATTTTTCTAAAATTTTGGTATCTCTTTTCTTAAGTTCGATTACTTTTTTGGCTTGAGCCGTATCTACTTCCAATACATAATATTCAATAGGCACCGTATTACCTAATATAGTAGTATACGCATCTTTCGCTACTTTGTATTTACCAATATTGAACAAAATACAGTAGTTGCTAATGGTATAATTGGTTTTCCAAAAATAGGTAGATTTATTTTTTTTAGTAGTCACGGATTGTAACAATCCAGGACCCGCTACTACCAAATTTTTAGGAATAGTAATTTTCATATCTACTCCTTCATTCGGTTCATCACTAGGATGATCTTTGCAAGGGAAATACATTTTTCCACCTTCTGCCTGAATATTGATGGATATCCAATCGTTGCCATTGGAATCTTTTGACCAAGTGAATCCTCCGTCCCATGGGGGTTTCACTGCAACAGGTGGTATACCATTGTAATCTATCAATACCTTTTGATTCCCCTTTTCAAAGCCGTTGGCCGAGTTGATAAATATTTTATCCTCCTTTTGCTCAAAAGCAACTACTTTATTATTCACTTTTATTTGAGTGATGGTATAGAAATGAATTAGATCTAATAAAATGGTATTGGTTTTTTCTGAAAGATTTAAATTCACTTCAGTGGACCCCTTAAAAGATCGATTGGCAATATCAATATCTAAAGCAATCGTATAATGCCTGATGTCCATGATGGCCTGCAGGGGATGTAGCTTTCCTCCGGAGGTAACGTAACTTAAATCTCTACTATTATTATTCGAGTTTTGAGCAAAAGAATTTTGCAGTAATAAAAAACAAAAAATAGCGATGGCTATTTTCAAATGAATACTGATTTTTGAAGTAGCGGGGCTTTTCATGACAAAATATTTATTTAAAAAAATAAAGAAACCTTATTAAAAAATTGAATTTAGTTTTTAAATCAGTGTTAATCAAATATTTAAATTATAAAAAGTTAAAAAAAGGTGCGGGCTATTTGGTTAAAGAAATTTAAACCTAATTAGGAATAATTAAAGTTAAGACCTTGAAATTCTTTTTAAAGACTCCCCTATCAGCATTAATTCTAAGATTTCTCGCTCTCTTTCGGAAAGGGAACTGAATGGCTTTTTATCGATACTTTTTACCATTATCAATGATTGTTTTTTTTAATTCTATTTTTATTATTCGTTGGATTTTTTATTAAAGAAGCCTTTCGATGGAGATGAAGTTCTTTAGAAAACTTGGCATGATTATTAAAGTCACCCGATACAATCGGCTATTGGTAGCATCTGTTAAATGATAAATTATTGTATTCCCTGCCTGTTCAAAATTCCAACCAAACATTGAACCACTTGCAGTAGTTGTATAAGCTACTGGTGTATTAGTATAACTTGTATAAGCTGCACCTGATTGATTTGTATAAACTCCTTGAACATATAAATTTAATGTGCCTGTCACAGTTGATAAACTCAATCCACGAGCACCAGAAGTTGTAACTGTTGTCTTAAGATTGTCAAGCGTAACAAAGGTCCCAGCATCTACAAATGCGGCTGCTTTAGTAGAAACATTACCGGTAGGATCAGTTAAATTTATTTTCCCAGTCACATTTACATTTCCACTTGCATCAATCCTCAATCGCTCCGCTCCACTAGTTCGCATTACTATATTGCTGTTCATATCTGGAACTGTAGCAGAATACCCAGATAAATCTATAGAAGATTGTTGAATAGCATTTGTTCCGCCTCCAGCTGAAAGCCTTAAAAAACCGTCATCTTGCCCATCCACCTGCGAAGCTCCGCCGCCAACTCCTCTTATTTCATAATTTCCAATTGTACCAGTATTTACTGATGGCCTAGTAGAACTGTTTCCCAGACCAGATGCAATTCTTACCCCACCACCAGCAATATTTAATTTTGAAGTTGGCGCATTCGTTCCAATACCAAGATTCCCTGTAGTATTATAAGTATTCGTTCCAGATAAAGTCCAAGGGTTTATAATAGCAGAAGATCCAACTTGCTGAATGTTTGCCCAAGTGCTTGAATAATTACTAGACGTTGAAGGAGCATAAGCAGTTAGCGTTCCACTTAGATTGTATACCCTTAAATAAACTGTAGTATTAACAGATGGGGTGAAATAAACGACCGCTTTATCTTGTGGTGCATCAGTAAAAGCGCTTCCCGCTTTCATCACTGCACCGATACTTCCACCAGAAAGTAATGTGTTGGTGTTATCAACCCATCCGTAATACGCATACCCACCTGAAGTACCTCCCAGAGCAGCTTCTAATTTATATGTTTTATTGGCGATCAAATTAAAACCACCACTAGTTATTGTAATTCCTGCACCGGATGATACATTGAAATTTATATTTGCTACAGCTGATAAACTTTGATTGGCAGATAAAGAAGCTTGAACATAATCCACACTCTGTCCAGTCACAGGCGCATTGCCACTTATCTTTTTCCACGTAACCCCAGTTCTTCCATTTAATTCAGAATACACTCCATACGTACCATTGGAAGCCCATGCTTTTAATTTATAGGTAACAGACCCAGTGGTAGTGACTCTTATGACTCCTGTACCGGTTGATGCTTGTTCACCAAAAGCAGCCAAAATTTCAGAATTAGGCACTATGGTACCTGAAGGATCATAGAGGCCAAATTCCGCCGCAAAACCTGCGGCCCCTTGTGCACGCAGAAAATAAATAATCTCCCAAGTCCCTGGTGAAGGTAATGTAAAAGAAAGTACATCCACGGGTGTAGCCGAATTAACGGCTACAGTAGAACCTAAGATTTGTGTTCCAAACTCAGCCGCTACACTTCCGCTACCTCCAGCATTAGCGATAGTTGCCCATGCGGTTCCGTTAAAAAAATAATAACCAGCTGCAAGACCTGCATCTCCCTTACAATAAACAAGCAAGCCAGTTGCTGGAGAAGGTATTGTAGTAACATCATACGCATCCGTCAAAGAAACACGCGGTGGCAAAAAACCTTTGTTAGTTGCACTTACATCAAGTTTTGCAGAAGCATGAGGTATTGTTGTACCTATACCAGTTTGCGCAAAGATGCTTGCAGATAAAATAAATATAATATTATGATTAAAATATTTTTCATTAAATTATTTTTTCAATTGAAATTATATTGTTTTTATAACTAGGCCCAACCATTAATGTGATTCGATAAAAACGACTATTGGTTGAATCGCGCACATAATACACAGCTAAATCTCCATCTGTAGCAAAGCTCCATGTTGTACCGATGTAAGCAAATGTTGAATTCACTGTCTGTGTAACATTCGCGAAATGTGTGAAAGCACTTGATGAATAGGTTGTATAAGCTGATACTTCGGCAGTAAAACTTATACCTGTTGTTCTAATTTGTAAACTCCTACTTCCCCCAGTAGTCATTTGCACTTGAATATCACCAAAAACAACAGGCACTCCATCATCTACAAATTTGGCAATATTATCTGATTGTATAGGTTGATTTCCTGAAATTACTTCTATAGTAAACCATGGATACGAACCTGTAGTTAAAAAATCTATGCTCCCGCCTAGTTGATTGGTATTAAAAGTTTGAATTATTCTATACGAAACGACTGTCTGAACAGAAGTTGTAATAACAGCATCACTTATTCCACCCGTTGCTCCATAACCTGCAGTACTAGCTCCAGAATATGAAGCCGAACTACTACCTACATATGCACCAGTAGTTTCGTTATACCATCCAAATTGTGGGCGAGCATCGGAGGCAGAGGTTTGGAAAGTTGGCACTTGAGCTTGTAATCGATAAGTTCTACCAGCTGCTAGTGTAATTTGACCAGTACTAGTATTTAATGAAACATCCTGTCCGGCACTTTGGTCTACTTGTGTAAAAGCAACAAGCCCGTTGGTACTTAATCCGGCTGTTTGAGCTGTTGTTCGAGTACCTCGCAAATAGGATGAACTAACCCCTGAACCAGTTGCAGTAGCGATTGTAGCCCAACTAGAACCATTCCAATAATAATAACCTGCAACCAAATTTGGATTAGTTCCAGTATTATAAACCAATAAACCAGTTGCTGGATTTGGTACGGTTGAATTATCAGTTTTACTTGTTAATGTTACACGAGGAGGTAAAAAACCTTTATTGCTTGCAGAAACATCTAGTTTAGCAGAAGCATCTGGCGATGTGGTGCCTATTCCAGTTTGAGCAAACAAATGCACTGAAAAAAACAACCCTACAATAAA
>Ga0222712_10001249_pt1 | contig 32103 bp, 27 predicted proteins | sample C33_657DmetaG_FD_165043 | JGI IMG/M metagenome (GOLD analysis project Ga0222712, IMG submission 165043) | Estuarine water microbial communities from San Francisco Bay, California, United States - C33_657D | ecosystem: Environmental > Aquatic > Marine > Unclassified | place: USA: California...
CGCACAAGAAGTTGCCGATGAACTATCATCTCACCTACTCGTATGGCGGCGGCGATACGAACGATGCGATGTGGTGCTTGGACAACGGAGTGAATGTCTCTGTCGTGTTCGACATCAAGCGTGGTCACAAACTTCCTTCCCACCATTGGGGATACGAAGTGATTGACGGCGATAAGCACGACCTGCGTTTCCTAGACAAGCCAGACGGTCGTCACGGACGCATCGTTGGACTGCGAGCCAAAGGCAAAGCAGTCGGTGTCGAAGGCAAACAGTTCTCCTTCATCCAGAAAGGAGTCGTGTCGTGAAAACACACAGACTCTTCACCTACGAGCAAGCGATTGCTCGCCCTAGCACACATAAGTGGATTGACGGCAATGAAATCCATATTGTGTGCAAGTGTTCGTGCGACAAATGCGAGTCCATTCGCACCAAGCGTGTTGAAAGCCGAAAGAACTACCTCGACTCTTACAGGAACGACCCTGCTAACCAAGAGCGACACAAACTCTATCAGGCTAAACTGCGTAAGGTAGGCAAAGCAAAGACAGGACTCGCTTGTCTCCCAGTCGGCTGGACTGGATGCGGATACAGAGATGACCACATAGCGTTCTACGACAGCGTGAAAGCATTCTGTTTTAAGAATGGCGTTAGCGTAAACGAAATGGTCTACCTTGCCGTGTCCAAGTACATCATTCAGCACACGAAAGGGGTGAAGTCGTGAACGAACACGACACGCAGGTGATGTGGATACAATCCGCAGCACAGGACTATATGTTTGAACCAGAAGAGCAGATGGTAACCAAAAAAGGTTACACCGCTTTGCTGTTCGCAAAAGACGAGGTGAATAAAATCATCCGTCAATGCGAGAAGCGTTTCAATTGGAGGCCGAACATTCTTGGCAGTCGCTGGGTGACCACGACTGTTCAAGACCCACGGCTCAACATTTGCGAATGCGGAAGCGGGCTTCAAACCTTCTGGCTCAACGATGGACACGGCATACCTCTCTGCAAGGTGTGTGACGATTGCAAGCAACGCAAGTTGTTGCGATACAGACCAGACATAATGTCCGCTTATGAGGCGGACGAACCGATTGACGATAATGAATAAGAGTCGTCTTTCTGAATGGGAGGACAAACACGAAAACCTTCTCGCCGAACTGCTCTCCTCCCAGAGCGGTGAAGCGGAAACCCAAAATAAAAACAACAATGACCAAGCGTCACAGCCGTCCCATCAAGGCTCAAACTAGATGGAAACTGGTGAGCGAAGAATTGCTCACCTTCAACGAGGTCAACACGACCTCCGTAAACGCTGACAGCAATGTCAAGCGTACCAAGGGCAAGCCCAAGTGGCTTGCAACTCCCGAAGCAGAACAGAAGCGGCTCGATGCCATTCGTCTCCGTCACCAACAGCGTAAGGATGCTCGTGAAGCGTCCAAGCGTTATATGGAAAAGCACGGACTCAAGTGCATCTCCGCTCGCATTCCTTCCAACATCGTAGACTCGTTCCAGTACATCTGCGAAAAGGAAGGCATCTGTCGTGCCGAAGTCATCGCCCGACTTCTCAACGGCTTCATCCAGCGTAACTCGTATAACAACACGAAGTAACGCATCCACTCGCTGTATCCTGTGCGAAAGCCGCTACAAACATCTAGGCAAGTAGCACAGGGTGCATCAACCAAACCAAAAAACAAAACACCAACAAACAACCGTTATGAAAAACCTGTTCTCCACCGTCTGCTCTTGGTTCGCTCCCAAGAAGTACGAACCCAGCGAGGTCGATATGCTCCGCTTGGAGTATGCGGCCCGCATCCAGTCCCTTGAACACGATGTTCGTAGGCTCTGCACGATGCTCAATCACGACCAAGTCAGCGTGACCACCAGCGATGAAACGCTGAAGGAACACTTTGACGCTGTCGTGTCCAAGAGCGTTATGAAGTGGCTCGGCAATTGGGCTGACGATAAGTTCGTCTCCAACGACAACCTTGATGACGCAGTCAGCGATTGCATCAGCAATGGTTCGTTCATCAGCGATGAACTCGACAACGAAGATTGGGACTACCGTCTCCGTGACTGCCTCGACTGGGACAGGGTCGCCGACAAGGTCGTAGATAAAATCGACTGGTCTGATGTCGTATCCAACAACGACATCATCACTCGTGACGAACTCGACCCAGAAGATATTATGCTCAAGTCGGAGCATATGTCTGACGATGACCTCGTGACTCGTGAGAACCTGTCCGATATGGTCTGCGATGAACTCAAGCGTGACTGGTTCACCACCAAGTTGCAGGAAGACATCGCTCGTATCTTCAAGGATACGCTGTACGCCGCTCGTGAAAACGAGGAAGCCAACTACCGCAACGCAATCGACGATGCCATCGAGGCAAAACTCGACCTGCTGTTGGTCGAGCAGTTGAAGTCCAAGTTCGGCCCGCAGTTCGACATCTGGTTCCACAACCTCGTGGCCCACGCAGTCAAGACGGTTCTGGGCGAGATGGTCAAAGCGGCCTACGAAGAAGTCACCACCAGCGAGGGCAACAGCAATGCCTAACCCTTACACGCAGGTCGTTGTCTGGCCTCACACGCTTCTCGGTGAAGACAACACCGAGCAGGACTTCCAGAAGTTCGTCACCGAAACCTTTGATGCTCGCATCAAACTCATCGGTGAACATCGCATCAACAAGGACAGGACTGACCTCCTGTTCTACATCCACAGCGAGGACATTCGCAAGTTCGCTATCGCAAGGCTCTCTTGGGGTATGCGTTGGCTTGAAGATGTGATGGCTAATGACGGCAGTTACACGCCGCCAGAAGGCATCCTTCCTACTTGGAATGAAGACGCAATCATCGAGGCCAAGTCCAAACACCTGTCCTCTTAACCTCCAACCAATTTGTGCGAAAAGCGAAGCGTCGACACAGGTGTTAGCCTAGTAGCACAGAAACCAAACAAAAAACACACATATGTCACACGACATCGAGGGTGCTGGCCTCTCCCTAATCCGCCAGCAATACGAGAGCGAGACGCAAGTCGCTCGCTCCTACGGCCAGAAGGTCTCTTCTGGTTCTCACGCCCACGAATACACGGTCAAGTCTGTCCCGCTCTACACGGCTGACGGCAAGCCCGCTAACGCTTGGGGCAACCAGCGTTCCGACAATGGCATCATCATCGGTGTCACATCGGAGCGTTACGGCATCGTCCAGAACTCCGCATTCACCGACTCCATCGAGACTGGCTTCAATAGCCTTGGTCTTGAGCCGAGCAAGCGTGAGGCCATCGTCACCCGCTGGGGTGCAAGGTCGCACATCGAGTACGAGTTCAATACCCGCACCGCACAACCCGCCAAGGGTGACACGGTTGCGTTGCGTATCATCGCTCGCAACTCGTTCGATGGCACGAGCAAATCGTCCATCAGCGTTGGTGCTGTCCGCTTGGTCTGCCTTAATGGTATGACCTCGTTCCGACAGGACTTGTCGATGTCCGTGCGACACACCACCAATGTGTCTCCCGCATTCGTCACCCGAGTCCTGCAACAGGCGATGGACGAGTGGTCTGAACTGAATGCAGTTTGGGCCAATATGAGCCGTGTCGGCATCTCGCAACAGCAGGGCTACACCATCATCGACAACCTCACGAAGCGTGGCATCTATGCCGAGCGTTTCGCCAAGGCCGTCACCGATGTGTGGGCACACCCTACCTACCGAGAAGACGAGTCTCGCAACATCTGGAATCTGTACAACGCTCACACGCAAGTGCTGACGCATAACTACGGCATCCAGAAGTACGAGATGACTCAACGCTCTGGTCATAACATCGTGTCCTCCCTCCGTGGTGCGGCACACAACGAGGCCGAGTTCCTGTCGCTGGTGACCCCAGTCGACATCAACAACTGATACACAGGGACGCATCATCGCAAGGTGGTGCGTCCCGCCTATCACTATGGGTCTCGACCAATACGCTTGGGCACAGCGTCCAGAAATCGCCCCGCTTGAACTAATCACCGAGCGTGAACTAACCGAACAAGAGTTTGAGACAATCGACAAAGGCAAGATTGACCTTTGCCAATGGCGTAAACACGCAGACCTCAACGCTTGGATGACGGAACTCTACTCCAGCAAGGGTGGTATGGATGAGTTCAACTGTGTCACGATGCCGCTCACTCGTGAAGATTTGCTGTCCCTACAGCAACACATCGAAGAGCATAATGGATACGAACAGCGTGGCGAAGGTTTCTTCTGGGGTGCAACACAGCCCGAAGACATCGTCCGTGACAAAGCCTTCATCAAGGACGCTCTCAACGCCCTGTCCGAAGGTTACGAAGTCTTCTACTCCTGCTGGTACTAATCATACCTATGAGCCTAGACTTCAAGTTCCCAGAGTCCGTTGACCGCTCGCTCATCGAGTACACGACACAGCGAGCAGGTGACGATAAGCCACAACTGTACTGGCATCCTCGTGCCGAAGTGTTCATCTACTATCAGATGTTGCTTCAACACGACCTCACAGGCGAGATGACTACGGACAAGTTGATTGAGATTGCGAGACGCATCGCCCTCATCGACCTGTTCCATATCTCTCCTCAACTGTGGGAAGGTGATGTTGCATATCGTGTGCAACTAGCCGATGTCATCGCCTATTGGGGCTTGTCCACAAATGTATCCCACCTTACTCGCAGTAAGTGGGATGCTTATTACCAGCGTTGCTTCATCAAGCGTGACGCAAAGGATGTTATCGAGCGTCTGCGTGTGCGTGTGCCATACAGAACTAGAAACTCCGATGCCAACGCCAGTTGAAGTGATTGTCCTATCCTTGTTCGCAGTAGCCCTGTACAAGGCCGTACGCAAAAAATAGAAATAGCACAAAAAGTCACCCACAGCCACAGGTGTTAGCGTGACTTTGAGTGCGGCGGCATATTCGGTGTGCCGCCTCCATCTTTCCACAGACCCCTCCAAAGGTCGTGGTATAATAAAGGAGTCGAGGCAATCACGCCGAGGCAAAACCAAAACCAAACACACACCACAATGAGCAAGTCCCCCAGCAAGTCCACCAAGTCCACCGCCGCCGAGAAGCAGCCGCTCAAGGCGAGCGAGTTCCTCACCGCCGCCGCCAAGGTCACCGCCGCCGCTCGCAAGAGCGTGAAGGTCGAGACGAGCAAGAGCGGCAAGAAGGTCGCGTCCATCAAGCCCACCGCCGAAGAGGCTCTCCGCTTCATCCTCGAGTGCGGCCCGATGGTCGCTGAGATGGTCGAAGCCGCACGCACGGCACGAGACGCCGCCAAGGCCGAAGGCTCCAAGGCTTTCACTGGCACGGCGGCTGTCGTGTGCGAGAAAGTGAAGGGCATCAAACTCGATGACGCCGCCGTCATCAAACTCGGGACGGCCGCAATGAAGCGGGCAATGAACCTCGGTGACTTCAAGTCCCTCATCGCCGAGCGTCTCGCCAGCAAGTGAGCGTGCTAGCACTCCTCGTGCTGCTCGCCGCCGTACGCATTGTAAACGGAAAGTGAATGCGTTGTAAGTAGCACGGCATTACAGAGAAAGTGTTCCCCTCGCCAACACGGCGGGGGGGACACGCTTCTCTTCTTTTGCACCGTTCTTCAACGCATTACTCTGGACACTATTTACGGTAAAAGGCAAGCATAGTCTGTAAAGGCTGGGGGTTATTAGGGGGTTTTATAATCTGTTTGTCAAGGCGGAACTGTAGAAAGTCGGTTTTTTGTCTGTTTTTATGCTCAAAAGGGGGGAGGAAATGTATTTCCTAGGGGGGTGAAGTGTATTTCCCGAGGGGGGTGCAATGGATTTCCTACATATAGTATAGTAGATATAATAGCGTATACATAAAAGGGTTGACATATCGATTTGTTGGGTTTTGGTAGACATATGGACAAGGAAGACATCAAGGAAAAGGACTTGGTAGACAAGTTCGGCATAAGCCGTAGCGAATTCAAAGAAATACGAGAATCCATTGAGGCAGAACATCAATTGGGTACTCTCTGGTACAGGGAAAACTCAAACAAGCCCGAACATCTGCGTACTGTGTACTGGACAGGCAATGGTTTGCTGTATTTGAGATACTATATGGAAGTTAAGCGTCAGTTGACCGACATTGTAGAGACCCCCAAGGAATGGAAGCCTATGACTAAGGGTGAGTTTGATAAATCGGTCAACAATACCTATTGGGCTGGCAAGGTTGTTGTAAATAACTACAAAAACGCTACCTGCATAATGGTCGAGCATCAAACTGGATTCAAAGTCTTGACAAAGTGCAAAGACAACAAACAATACTCCAAGGGTTCGTATGTTTTGGTTGATTCAAAGAATCTGACTCACATTGTACGCACTCCCAGTTACAAATCATATGAAAAAGCCAACGAACAAGCCATCAAAGCAAATTCCAAATCCAAATAAGGAGTTTATCGACAAGTTGACCAAGGATTTTGGTATACCCAAGTACGATAAGCGTAAAATCGAAGATGGATTCAACAATAACGACAAACCCAAGAAAAAGTAATGGCTACATACAAAGGTCGTAAAGTTTCCCTTAACAAGCCCTTTAGAACTCCTAATGGCCCAAAGAAGTCTGCGGTCTATGTGAAGGGTTCGAAGGGAAAGGCAAAGATTGTGCGTTTCGGTGACCCGAAGATGTCAATCAAGAAGAATAACCCTGCTCGCAGAAAGTCTTTCCGTGCTAGACACAAGTGTGCTACCGCTAAGGACAAGACCTCTGCCAGATACTGGAGTTGCAAGGCTTGGTAATATTTATATGAAAACTAAAAAGAAATCCTGTGGTTGCAAGAAAAAGTCTTGCGGTTGCAAGAAAAAGTAAAACGATGCGATGCTTACGCATCGCAAAGGTAAAGGCCACTGTAACTCAATCGGCAGAGTACCTGTTTTGTAAACAGACGGTTGTCGGTTCAAGTCCGACCAGTGGCTCCACTTTATGAACCAAGAAGAAGAATGGAGGCCAGTGCCAATCAAGCAATTTGAGGGGCTGTACGAGGTTTCAAGTCACGGACGGCTCAAGGCTTGCCCCAAGACTACAAGTGACGGCAGAAGGCTTCCAGAGCGGATTGTCGGTACGACCAAATTAAAGTCTGGCTACCTACAATTTAAACTCTACAACGACGGGTTTAGGATAAACATAAATGCACACAAGTTAGTTGCAATTACATTTGGTCTGATATATTGGAACGAACATTCTTTGACGGAGTTACAGATAAATCACAAGGACGGCAACAAGGAGAACAACAGTGTCTCTAACCTTGAAGCCTGTACCCCAAGCGAGAATGTGCTACACGCATACCGAACAGGGTTAAAATCATATGGACGAACCAACAGACATTAACGAACTATTCAACAAAGGCCAAGTCAGTGCAAAGAAGGCTGATGAAACCTCAAAAGGCCCAGTTGAAACTGCTACATCTTTATGGAACAGAGGATACGCCCCAGAAATTACTGCCACTGGAGTTGCCGCAGTATATGGTGGTAACGCACTTAAGAATTACATAAAGAACTTAAATGCAGTCAAGGAGGCCATTGCCGCAGAAGAAGAGGCAATGAGGTCGCTTAGAACTCCTGCAACTAAATCTGCCAGACAACCGTTCAGCAAGGAAGGATTTATGCTTTCTGGAGGCAGAGATGTAAAGGCTGTTATGCCTCAGCAAGGCGGTGCTGTTCCGTACACAAGACTTTCAAACATAATGCCTATTGGTGGCCCCGAAGGAACAGGACTTGGTGTGCTTAAAGGCAAGGAGTATTCAACAGCCGCTAAGATGACCGCAGAGCAGATGTTCAGATATTTGTATCCTCAAAGTAATTTGGGAGTAACAGCCACCACTCCAAGAATTATGATTAAGGGTTTCCAACAGGGAGAACCTTTGCGTCAAACGCTTGCCGTAACTCCAGAAAATGTAAAGAGTGGAAAACTTCCTACAACTAAAATTCCTACAGGTAAACTTCCTGCACCAGAAACAAGTTTTATACCTAAAACCATCGGCAAGGTAGCAGGTCTGCTCAAAAAGATGGGCGGAGGTAGAAACATTGCAGGTGGTGCTTTTGATATAATACCTATGACGATAGGTGAAATGAACAGAACTAGGTCTGACTATGAAAACCCCTTGACTGGAGAAGTCTACAGAAGAAACGAAGTCACAAATCTTGATGGTATTAATTATGCTAATTCTGATTTGGAAACCATTGCAATGTTCCACCCAGACAATGCAGAGAACTATCCAGAAATAACAGATGAGATGAGGGCAAACTTCTTTAGAAAGTAAGTGAGCGACCTTTCCTCGTTCAAGCCGACTCCGCATCCTGTAATTAAGATGCCAGATGTCAAAATGCTCGTTGAGCGTTTTGGTTTGGACAAGACCGCAGAGATACTTGAACTGAGAGAGGACAAGATACTTGCAGAGCAGTTAGACCCCTATCGTCACGGCTTTGAACCAGACCATTGGAAGGAAGCAGACCGACTGATAAAGGAAAAGCAAGAACTGCTCGTGCTTGGAGGCAATCGTGCTGGCAAAACGGAGTGGATGGCAAAGCGTGTCATCCAAACCTTGATAAATAAGGAAAAGGCAATGGTCTGGTGTCTGCACACAACGCAGAAGTCCAGCATTCAGATGCAACAGAATGTAGTCTGGAAGTATATGCCTCCAGAACTAAAGAACTGTAAGAAGACAAAAGTAACTAACATCGCTTACTCGCAGAAAAACGGATTCTCTGAAGAGTCGTTCATTTTGCCAAATGGGTCTCAGTGTGTGTTTATGAATTACGCACAGAAGCGAGATGTCATCGAAGGTGGCGAGTGCGACCTTATATGGTGCGATGAACTTGTGCCGATGGACTGGGTTGAGACGCTACGCTACCGTATTGTGACTCGTAGAGGGAAACTGGCGATTACATTTACGCCAATTGCTGGATATTCGCAGGTTGTTAAGGAGTTTGTCGCTGGTTGTACCTTCAAAAGTTGGATGAAGGCCGACATTTTAGACCCAAACAATGTATATGTCGGTGGAATACCTCGTGGACATATGCCGTTTACAGCAGAGTGTCATCGAAACAATGGTTCGGTCATCTGGTTTCATTCTCAACTCAATCCTTACAACCCATTTGACGAACTTGTTAAGACTTTGGATGGCAAAAATCTGTACGAGAAGAAAATTCGTGCTTATGGATGGGCTGACAACACTGTCGGAAATCAATTCCCTAGATTTGGAGACAATCACATCATAGATGAGTCAGCAGTTCCAGAAACTGGGACTAATTATATGGTCACAGACCCTGCTGGAGCAAGAAATTGGTTTATGCTATGGGCTAGAAAGGCTGATGATGGAAACCTTTATGTCTACAGAGAATGGCCCGACATATCATATGGCGAATGGGCTTTGCCTAGTGAAAAGGCAGATGGCAAAGAAGGTATAGCACAGAGAAATGGGGCTGGTATGGGCATCGATGACTACAAACTTTTAATTGAAAAACTAGAAGAGGCTGATGAAGAGGAAGTTATGGAAAGATATATTGACCCTCGTGCAGGAGCGACCCAAGCGATAGGTAGAGATGGAGGTACATCGGTTATTGAACTGCTTGATAGTGGAGAAAAGCCTATGTACTTTGCTCCAGCCGCTGGAATAGCAGTTGAACAGGGAGTTTCTATGATTAATGACCTGCTGGCTTATAATATGGGAGAGCCCATATCCCCCCTCAACCAACCCAAACTATTTGTAACTAAAAATTGCAAAAACCTCATATACTGTCTTAAAGAATGGACAGGAGCAGACGGAGATAAAGGTGCAACAAAAGACCCAATAGACTGCCTTAGGTATTTAGTTGTAATGCAACCAGAATTTATAGACAATAAAACTAATATAAACAATACACCCTTCTCTTACTAATGGACGACCCAGAATCATATTCCCACGAACTCAAGGAGACTCAAGACCCGCTTCTTATTGAGTCAGAAAAGCCTAATGTTCCAGAACTCATAAATGAACTTAGCCGTTCTTATTTGTTTGGTGCTAATACAACCGAACTGAACGACAATGACGACATTCGTTTTTGCAGATGGAACGGACAGACTTCTGACGGAAAGAAATTTTCCGAAAACCGTGACGAAGATGACCCCGCTCTTCCGTTTGAAGGTGCGTCTGACTCAAGAATTAGACTTATCGATAGAGTCATAAACGAGCAAGTGGCTCTCTGGATGAACTCTTTGAAGGGTTCAAAACTTGGCGTTTCTGGCAGAACCCCAGATGATGCAAAGAACGCCAGTTCTATGTCTAGCCTCTTGGAATATGTAACGGCTGGAAGAATGAAGCAGGAAATGCGTAAGGAAGCAGAACTTCTTGCTCAGTACACAAACCAGTACGGATGGGGAGTCGTTCACATTGGTTGGGAACAGGAGATGGGTATGTCTGAGACAAAGTTCACATTGTCAGACTTGGTAAATATGTCTGCGGAAATGGCTCAAGGCAATCCAGACTCTCCAGTGGCAAATATTGCTCAGTTTGTCATAGACAAGGACAAGGAGGATGTTGCTGTGTCTATAATCCTTTCCGTGAAGCCAGAGTACGAGGAAAAGCAAGCCAGACAGATTGTGCAGGATTTGAGAACTAAGGGGTATACGACTATTTACAGTGAAATTATTTTAAAAAGCCTCCCGCAAGTTACATCTCTTAAGCCGTATGATGAACTTACATTTCCGCCCGAAACAATAGAACTTCAGAAGGCTCGTGTCGTATTCAGAAAGGTGTTTATGACCGAATTGGAAGTTCGTGCTATGATTAGAACGGACGAATGGGATGAGGAAGGAGTTGAAGAGGCGATTAAGACAAAGGGTATGTTCACTTGGTATAGAGACCCAAACATAGTTCCTACGAACAGATTAAACCAAGACTATAGGCTCAGAACAAACAACCTCATTGAGATTTGTTACGCCTATTATAGGCAGATAAACGAGAATGGAGTACCTTGTGTTTACTACACGGTCTTCTCTCCTAACGCCAGTGACCAGACACATTTGAAGCACGGTAAACTTGGATACGCACACGGTAAGTATCCATTCGTAGTGCTTCGCAGGGAGTACATCAGAAAGGCAATCTATGAGAGCCGTGGAATCACAGATATCCTGTCAACCGACCAAGCCGAACTCAAGGCACAGAGAGATGCTATGCGTGACCGCACTGCGTTCGAAACTGTCCCACCCCTAATGTACAAGCGGCGTGTTGGTGGCACTGGTCGAATTGGGCCAGCGATGCTACTCCCTGTTTCAGATGTTAACTCAGATTTCAAGTGGATGGAGCCGCCTAGAGGTTCTCCGCAGATTGCTGAGTTTGTTGTGTCGCAGATTGAAAAAGATGCGGCTGGGTACTTTGGTCTTACCAGAGAGGATACGCCACCTGCGTTGTCGCAGATGCTTCAGCAGAACTCGGTGGATAACTGGCTGACGGCTTGGGGAGAGATATATACGCAAATGCTTCAACTTACGCTCCAGTATATGGACAGCGTTGAAGTCGAACGAATTTGTGGTATGCAAATACCCAAGGACATAGAAGACATAAACAGCCAGTACGACTTTGAAGTTAAGTTTGATGTCAGAAATCTGTACAGCGACCTAGTCCTTGAAAAACTTCAAGCCATCAACCAGTACATCCTTCCGCAGGATACTGGCGGTGTGATTGATAGAAACGCAATGGTTAGATTGTCTGTGGAAGCCGTTTCTTCAGATATAGCCAAGTCTGTTGTTGTTGACCAAACCACAGCAAGCCAGCGTATGTACAAGGAGGTTCAGAACGAAATTGGTATGATGATGCTTGGTAACGAGGCTACTTATGTAGAGAACGACCCGACAGCCCAGACCAAGATGCAGTATCTTCAGCAGATTATGGCTAAGAACCCCAAGGCTCAACAGGCTCAACAGCAAGACCAAGTCTTTGTGATGCTGTTGCAGAATTATGTCAAAAACCTTCAGATGTCTGTTATGCAACAACAGAACAAACAAATAGGCCGTATCGGAGTTACACCTGTGTCGGACAAGATTGCTCAAGAACAACAACAGCCACAAACCAATGAAGGATACTGATTACGATAATAGTGTTTTTGGTTTCAGTGAACACAATAAGATGTGGGAACACCTCGTGTTTTTGCTAGACTTGAACATAAAAGCAGAAACTGAAAGGGCTATATCACCAGATATGGTTGGTGAAAATCGTGTACACCAATGCGGGAGGGCGGACGCTTTGACAAACTTTAAAGCCCTTCTTCTTGAAGAACGCAAGACGGCACGAATTAGGGCTGGATTAACTCCAGAATAATTTTACTTCTACTTGACATCTGTAAAAAAGATGTAAAGTTGAGTCTAACAGTTTCTGGGAGTCTGCAAAAACCCTGCAAAACAAAAGGCACTTTAGACCTTATCTAATGGACAATACAAACCCACAAAACGGAGAAGCAGACGCATCCAACGCTGACAACAGCGAAAACAGTCTGCAGGAAAGCAACTTTCCTACATCTGCTGAAATAAACAGCAGGTTGAACTCAATCCTGTTCGATGATGAAGTTGCTACGGAACAGGCGGAAGAGGGCGAAGACGACAGTAATCAGCCCCAAGACCAGCAGACAGACGGTGAGTCGGAAACGAACACTGAAACTGATACTGAAGGCGATGAGGTTCATTCAAAGTCCGAGGAAGAGCAAGAGGAAGTTTCTCGTGGTGTGCAGAAGCGAATCGACAAACTGACAGCAAAGCGAAAAGAGGCGGAAGCCGAAATCGAAAAACTGAAGCAGGAAGTCGAGTCACTGAAGACCACTACGACTAGTCGCAGAGAGCCAGAATTCACAGACGAACCTTTTTCCAACTTGAATACGATTGCAGAAATTGAGGCAGAGATTGCCCAAGCAAGGTCGGTTCGCAATTGGGCAGAGGAAAACGCTGATGGATATACGGAAACAAACGACAAGGGCGAGGAAATGTATTATGACCCTGCCAAGATAAGGCAGATTAAGGTAAACGCTATGAGGGCTCTTGAAGAAGGGCTACCCAAGCGTTACCAGTACATCCAAGCGAGAGACCAAATCGACCAAGTTGCTGTTAAGGAATATCCGTGGTGGAAGGATAAGACTGCAAAGGAGCGTCAGATTGCTGACCAGTTCCTGCAGACTTTCCCGCACATCAAGAAGTTCCCAGACTACAAGATGGTTATTGGTGATTACATCAGAGGCGTAAAAGCCCGAGAAGCGGCAGTAAAAGGTCAAAAGCCTGTCGTCAAAGCACCTGTTCAACCTCGTTCCAGTGGCATAGCCCCGACTGTCAAGAAAGAGGACATCCGCAGTCAGAACGCATATGCCAAGTTTGCCCAATCGGGAAGAACTGATGACCTTGCTAAAGTTATGGAGAAGTTCCTCGACTAAATATATACTACTATGGCAAGTCTAACAGAAAGAAATATCGTCTCTGGTAAGCGGGAAGCCCTCGCTGATACCATCTCACTCGTGGATGCTAAGTCCACTCCGTTCACATCAATGGCTCCGAAGGTTGCAAAACCAGGAAATACGCTGTTCCGCTGGCAGGTTGATTCCCTCCCCTCTGTGTCCGCTGAACAGGCTGGCATCGTTGACGGTACGGATGTTGACCCGAATGGGGCTCAGATTAAGAACTATGTCAAGGATGGTGCTACCCAGTACCGCTATGAATTGTCCAACCACATTCAGATTTTCAGAGAAAGCACTCGTGTGTCTCCTCTGACAACTGACATCGCTGTGGTTGCTGGCGTTCGTTCGGAACTGTCAAACAATGTCGCTAAGGCTACTGAAACGCTGAAGCGTAAGATGGAAAAGACCCTTTGTTCTGCTAACCTTCCGAAGGCCGATGACGGTGCTTCACAGGGTTATGCTACTCGTGGTCTTGATTCGTGGATTAAGAACGACTTCACAGGTGATGCTTATCTTCCTGTGCCTACAGCGTTCCGTACTCCTACTTCATCCATCTCGACTGTCGGTACTGCCGCTCTTGATGAGGCTGTTGTCCAGAATGTTCTGGCTTCCGTCTTTGAACAGCAGGGTCGTCCGCAGGAGTTTGACCTCCTTGGTGGCTACAAGTTGAAGCAAGCCTTCACTGCTCTCACCTACACAACTAGACAGAATGCCAACACGAATACCGCCTCGGTTATCCGTACCCTCAACAGAGAGTCGGAAAAGAGCGTGTACAAGTCCAGCATCGATGTCTTTGAAGGTGACTTTGGTTCTATTCGCATCCACACCTCTCTCTTCCTCAAGAACAACTTCTGCGGTTACCTGCTGAACTTTGACTTGGTTGGAGTTGGCTACGGAGGCAATATCGCTCAAGTCAAGGAACTGACGGACAATGGTGGTGGCCCTGCCAGAATGGTCGAGGCTATCGCTACTTGCATCGTCAAGAATCCTCTCGGTCTTGCGAAGTTCGACTTCACGACCTAAAGCGTAATGGCTGATGCGTTCGTCCAGTCGTTGGTTGAGATAATCCCTCCTCATCTTCACAAGGAGATGGAAAGGGAACTCATCAACGGCTGGCGAATGCGTGAGTCACTTGCCAGAGCGGAAGCCAAGCAGATTGCCCATTTTGGGCATACTAACGAGGCTCACGATGTTCAAGGGTTAGGTAGGAAGATTGCTGAAATCCCTGCCGATGCCTATCACTATTGGGGACAGAGACTAGGGTATGAATGCTGGAAGGATAAGCAGTTTTTTAAGGAATTCCTGCGTGATAACCCAGAACTCGCTGTTCGCAATTATTGCAAAAAGACAGTTGTTCAAGGAACTGTTTTCACAGCGGATGGTTACCAAGTATAATGCGTACTACCGACTTTTCACAAATACTGTTTGAAGCCCTACAATATAGCGGCAATGACAGACATAATATTACGGACGAGACATTTGCTCAGTTCCGTGATTTTATCACAGCCAGACTGCGTGAGGCTTGGGAGCAAGACGAATGGCCCGACCTTTGCAGACTAGCACAATTCACGACCAGCATTGACGCAAACAATGTTGTTTCGTTCACTTTACCTTCAACCGCTGGGGAAGTCCTTGGCGTTTTTAACAAGAACCCACAAGCAAGCACAAGAGTTACAGACCTTGGCTATGAACTATATGACGATGGAACTACAACCAAAGTCATTGTTCAAAACAGAATACTTACAGATGGATGGTTTCACTATAGAATCAAGTGTCCTGTCCTTACAGGAGATTTGTACAATCCTACGGTTGTATATTCGCAAGGGGCTCAAGTGTATTTTGACACAGGCTCAACAACTGGTACATATATGCCAGTCTCTGGAAAGCCCCATCGTGGCAATTTTTATATTGCTCTAGGTTCTACAGTTCCTGCCAACTACAATCCATCAACTCATCCTCTAGAGTGGCAGAAAATAGAGATACCTTATATCTTTGGTAATTACTGTTCTTGGGGAGCCGCCGCTAATTGGTTGGTTTCAGAAGGACAATTGCAAGAAGCGGCTGGTTTGGATTCAAAGGCTTCTAGTATGTTGACCGCAGAAGCAGACAAGGTCGCAAGACAACAAAACCAAATCTCAAAGATTAGATTTATAAACCCATACACCTAATGTCCTCATCATTCACTACATTCTCCAGTCCAGCACTGCGTAGGTTTAGCACCACGCAAGTTGCTACTAGCACAACCAAGACTCAAGTTCTTACACCTCCTGCCAACATTACAACAAGGCGTATTGTTCTCCTTGTTCAGAACACATCCACAACCGATACGGTTCAGTTGATGGGTAATGCTACCGATACCGTTGGTGTGGTTCTTCCACCTCAGTCTCAGTTCTCGCTCGACAACTATAACGGTGGTCTTTGGGCTGTTGCTGACTCTGGTACTCCCGCAATCAACATCACAATTGGTTCTGTCTAATGAGCATTAATGTTTCTACAGGCGTGATGATTCCAGCCAATGTGTTGGAAGTCGGAAACGAAATATCTGCTGACCAACTTGCGGCTATTCAGAACGCTTCTATGGCTTCTGCCGCAAATCCTTTGGTCACCAAGGATAAGGCTTTGGCTAACGCCTTGGCTTCTATGGTTCAATACGCTTTTGATACAGGTACTGATTCAAACAGAACCGCTTGTGGCATCTCAAATGCAGGTATACTTGCTGGAACAGGCTCTTTTGCTGGAATCTGGGATGGCACATCCGCATCTTGGGGTTTCCCTTCCATCTATACATCGGCAAACAACAGTTCAACTCAGACGCTTTATGTTATCGTGAATAGCACCCTTTCAGACTTCAAAATCCAAAACTAATATGTTTATTGTTCTTCTTTCAGTTGCTCTTGCTATTACAACTTTTCTTGCAGGAGTTTATGTCGGCACTCGCTGGTCTGAAAAGATTAAGGCTGTGTACGACTCTATCCTATCGCAGTAATGCCTAATGAAGTTTTAAGAGATGGAGACATAGGATTTGTCGGGCTTAACAGCCGTGACAACCCTTCGACATTGCCAGCAGGTACTGTCTCTCTATCTCAGAACTTTAGGTTAGACAGAGGCGTTGCTACGGTAAGAAAGGGTCTTCAGCGTAAAACATCCTTTGCTCTTGTAGGCCAGACGGTCTATGGAAGCGGCTGTTATCTTGATACCAATGGACAAGAAGTGTTCATTGTCATTGTTGCCGATGGTCTGTATTCGTACAACCCGCAGACGGAGTTTATCTCAACAAAGGTTAATTTCCCTGTAGGCGTTACAATCACAACTTCAGATGGTTGTGATGTGGTACACGCTGTAGATAGAGTGTTTATCTCTAGAGGTTTTGGATACCGTCCTCTAATGTGGGATTTGTCTGGAAGTATTACAGAACTTCCTTTAACACCTACAGCAGGTCACGAATTCCCAAACTGCACAGGACTGTTGTATTATTCCAACAGATTAATTGCACTTGGTAAACATCATCTGGATACGGATTTAAAAAGAAACCGTGATACTGTATCTGTAAGCAATTACTTAGATTACCAGCATTGGGATGCACTTGATGCGTTTTCCTTCAACGAGGGCGGTAATGATGAAGTTGTTTCTGTGTCTCCTTGGACTCTTAATGAGTTCTTGGTTTTGATGCGTAACAGCATCTTCTATGTAAATATTGGCTTAGGTCGTTATGCAGATGGTGAACAACTTGGAACTACATCGTTCATTAAGACGCTTGTAACAGACATTGGTTGTTCTGCTAAGCGAAGCGTTGTTCTGGCTAATGGTGGTGTAGTGTTTTTGTCGGACAATGGTGTATATTTCTTAAGCCCACAGTCTGTAGGTTCTAACGAATCTGTAAGGCTTCTTACCGTTGCAGACCCATTGTCTTCTCCTATTGACGATGTGATTCAAAGAATCAACAAAAACGCTTCAAAGAGGTCAGTAGCCACATATTGGAACAACAGGTACTATTTGGCAGTTCCTCTGGACACATCTACAGACAATAACGCAATCCTTGTATATAATTTCATCCTAAAGGCTTGGGAGTCTGTAGATGTATATCCTGCTGGGTTTGATGTTGCTTCATTCTTGATTGGTAAGAAAGACAATCAGCGTAGACTTTTTGCTGTAGACGGAGACCAAGGCTTCTTCTTGATGGAACAGTTGGAGTATGACGAATACGGCCCTGCTACTGGCACTCCTGTTCTTCCTTTTTTTCTTCCTGCTACTATTAGCACTGCATCGTTTACGCCTAACACTATTAATGGAATCTTGGAGACCAGAAGATACACATTTAATAGCATTGGTGACAAGAGGTTCAGCACATCCGAAGTAGAACTCTCTTCTAATGCTGGAGGCCAAGTAAGAACATCCATTGATGTGTATAACCCAGATGTAACGACAATTACTGACTCGTTGGGTTTTGCCACAACAGAGGATTCAACAAGGCGTATTCCTATTAGGAAAATTGGCTCTGGCATCAAACTGAAGTTTGAAACATTAAGCCTTCAAAGACCGTCCGTAAGGTCAGCATACATCTACGCCATCAATCAATTTAAAACCAACCAGAGCAAAAAATAACTATGCCACAAATTCAGAAAGGCACTACATACAGTGCAATTAACAATCAGGTAAACTTCACGAACCTCAACAATCTTGTTGATGCGTCTGTACTTCTTGTTGGTGCTATCAGCGAACAACCGCTTATTACGGCCAACACGCTAGCATCTACTGATGAGTTTATTGTTAATGATGCAGGTGTTTTAAAGAGGACTACTGTCTCAGATATTCTTAACAGTTCTCTTAACGCCACGCTTGGAGTTGCACAGGCTACATCTGTTACTACAAATGCAATCAACACGCTTACTGGAGATGACCTGCAGTTGACCGCAACAGACAAGGCAATTGTTACAAGCAAGGCGTTTTCTTCTGGCGATGGAATAAATGTGACGGTGTTTTCTACAGCCCACGGTCTTCTTGCCAATGCCATTGTTCTTGTTTCCGCTACAGTAGCGGAGTATTCTGGTACATTTAGAATTGCTTCTGTGGCTACTGATTCGTTTGTGTATGTGTTGAACACGACAGCAACGCCAACTAGCGGTACTTGCTCATACACGAAGAAGGCATCAGTTAATGTTAATGGTGGTCTTGTTTCCAACTCCTTGTCTGTTTCCAAGGGAGACCATAGAGTTGATGGTGTGTTGTACGCAAAGGGTGCTATACAAGCGGATGGTGCGTTTACGAGTAACGGTGTAGCCAACTTTACAGGTACGCTACAAGTTAACGGAACTGTTGGATATGTGCTTACTGAAGTGTTGGATGAAACAATTCCTCCTTATACATCTGTTGGTGCAGGTAATTCGGCAGGAATCTGGCAGTCTTTGTTGTTCACCAAACCTGCTGGTGAAGTTTGGATTTTTGAACTGAACTTTAATCACGGTTCAAATGTTCCTTCTTTCCAAACTGGTGCTATTAACTATGCATATGGTATTAGATATTATTCTACTGCAGTTTATACAGGGTCGTATAAATCTGCTTTTTCTGTTAATCGTCCTATTAGTGGTGCTTCACACGCAGATACTACCGTTATTCCTGCACAGGTAACTTGGGTTGAGCAGTCCGCTACTGTACTTACAAATGAAAGAGTGACTATTGATGTTTTTGTTGGTACTGCTATGAAGATGTTCTCTAATTCCAGTGCAATTTTTACTGGGTTTACAACTCCAGTTGCTAGTTCTGTTCTTAGAATCTACAAGTTCAAGACTGCTTGATGTTTCAAAATCAAGTCATTGATTTTATTAACGCCAACAGGTCTACAAAGTCTTTTGGCTTTGAAGGAAATCACTTGAAGATGTATCTGACTTGGGCATTTTCTTTTGACTACTTGTTTATCGTTTTTGAAAACAATGAAATTGTAGGTGTCGGTGTTGCATACCCGCTAAAAAGACCTTACAATGGGGATAAGTTTACCCTGTTTGTGTTCAACGAAATAGTGCCACCAAGTGAAGAACATAAACACGAATTATGTATTATGGACTTGGTAGCAGTTACGGATAGTGCAAGGAAAACACTTGTAAAAAACTTTCAACAACGCTACCCAAACTGGCAGAACCAGAAGAAATGGGGGCTTAGAGACGAAGAAACAAAAGAAATCTCAAACCAATATATTAACCTTCTAAACAAAATTGACTAATGGGTTCTAAAGTAAAAACACCTCCTCCTAGGGATTATTATGGAGAAATGAAAGGTACAATGGATGCACAGAACAGGCTTGCTCCAGAAATGATAGCGTACGAACGGTCTCTTGTTCCCCAGTTGCAACAGTTGCAAAGGGAGCAGATGATGGGACAGGCCGACAATCTCAAGACATTCTATAGGGGTGTTATGGGTGACAGTGCAAACTTGATGTCGCAGTATGGTTCCACCTTTGCCAATGCAATGGCTCCTATTGCACAAGGGTCTAGGACTACATATGAATCAAGCCTTGGAGGTGGAGTGAACTTGCAGAATTTGATGCGTTCACAGGCTATGTCTGAACTTAACGCTGGTACTGGTCTCACTCCAGATATGCAGACACAGGCACAGCAAATGGCTAGAGCGGCTTCTTCTGCTAGAGGAATTACCAACACTAATAGAGGATTGGCAAATGAAGTTCTTACTGGCTACAAGTTAGGTCAAGACAGACAAGATAGGGCTCGTACATTTGCCAATACTGTGCTTGGCAATGATGTTACTATGGCAGGTAATGCTTATACCCAATACGGCTCTCCTCTCATACAAAACGGTATGGCGGCTCTTTCACCTATGGGACTTGCAGGACAGGCAATGCAGTACAACCAAAGCCTTGGCCCGACATATCTGCAACCAGAGTCTCAGTACTCTGCTAATCTTGTTGGAGCAAATCAAAATATGGCTCTACAGGCCGCAATTGCAAATGCTCAAAACAAGAATGCTATTACAACAGGTCTCATTAGTGGTGCGGCCTCAATTGCTACTGGTGGTCTTTCCAAGGGTGGGGCTTGGGCTCCTTCATAATTAATTTATGGCATCACCATTTCAAAAGTACCAAGGCGAACAAGTTCAGCCAATTAATATCCTGCCCTATACAGGGGCAATGGCTGAGAATACCTTTAAGGCATTAAGTGAAGTTGGAAAGAATATTGGAGGTACACTAAGATATAATGCAGAAAAGGCACAAGAAAAATCCAAAGCCGCCTATATTGCCAATGGAGTAATCCAGAAGTACATAGAGCAAGACGGCCCAGAAGACGATGCTACTGGTGAGGTTACCTATAAGTTATCTGATACAGCACCATCTCACATCAAGGATTTGTACTCAAAGGTACAAAAGCAACCAGATGGCGTTGAAGGGATTTCAACTACGGACTTGATGGGTTTCTTGACGCTTGAGCAAAAGCATCAACAGGAAAGACAGCAAGACATAGAGAATTCCATCAAAGAAAGAGGTATTGGAATTCAAGAAGCAGAACAAGGGTTGCGTAAAGTACAGGTAGAGCAAGGAATAAAGAAGCAGGAACAAGACTATGCTTTTGCCGTTAGAGATTTGGAGTGGAGAATAAAGCGTGGAGAGACTGGAGATAAACTTGACCAAGATAAACTTGCGTTAGAAAAAGCCAGACTTGACCTTGAAAAGGCTGTAAACCCAGAAAGAATAAAACTGCTTACAGAACAGGCCAGACAAGAAGCGATAAAGACTGAGTCATTGACTCGTGCCGCCAATGCAGAAAAAGCAAAGGAAGCATTGATTCAAGCCAGAGAAGGGATTACGCCTACTGCTACTATTCCTCAATATGGCTTAACTGAAACTCGCTCTGGTATAGTCCGCACACCAGATGGTTTTTATGAAGTTACGGATGACATTGACCAGTTCCTAAAAGATACTGGACTTAAAGTTCAAGACATAGAAGCACCTAGTCCTTCTACAGACATTCCTTATTCTACGACTTTGTCTAGGGCTTTGTCTGGTGATGTTAAATTTGACCCTACACTTCCTGCTGTAAAAAACCCTTCTGTTAACAAGAAGAAGTTTGTTCAATCGGTATACGAACAGTTGATTAAAAACTTCCCAGATAAGCGGGATGTCATTGACCATCAGTTTAAGTGGAACCAACAACAGAAGGGGGAAAACAAGGATGTTGAACTAGACTCTGAAAGATACGACCTTGCTGTTAAGTACACCAACACTAAACAGTTTCAAGATGTTGTAGGAGGTAGCCTTGGTATAAAGAAAGAAACTGCAGAAGTTAAATCTTCAACTCCTCCTACTGGCGTACAAATTATATCTCAAACCAAAACTGGATACGGAACAATTAAGCAGGTTGTTGCATACAAGACTGACCAAAGAATGGTTGATGAGTCTTATGATGCGGCTTTCCAGCAGTTTAAGGATAGAAATGTTCCGTTCCCTATGACCAGAGATGAGGCTTATAAGATATTTGGTCTCTTTGGTGGAATGAAGAGATGGATGACAGACGATGGTAAGGTTATGTACACCAACGAAAGGGGAGAAACCAAGTCGCAGGACGAACTGGAAGGTATGGGTCTTACTAGACAGCCTACAACTGAGTACGGCTTGAAGCGACAAGCGGCTAACAACTGGCTTAGAAGATATGTGCCAGATGAAAAATCTGAAGGAAGAACAGTTGGTAACTACACATTTACAGCACAGACTAAAAACAAGGCAGACCCAATGTCCGAGTCTGGAATCATAAACCCAGAAAAGGCACAGGAAGATATGGTTATGATTGAGACAAACCTTACAAAGGCTGATGAGTATGTTGATAGAATGAAAGCGTTGTGGAGAGATGTTCCAGTTGGAGAGTCTGTAAAACTTTGGTCTGAGTGGCAGACGGAGTATACGACCCTTCAAAGAGGTCTGGAAACATTCAGAAAGTACTTCATTGCTCCAGGTACAGAAACTGAAAGAGATGCTGACAGACTTGCCGAAATGATGGTTGAGCCTAGATTCAAGACTCACTGGCAAGACCCAGAAAAGAGACAGGAGGCTTTGGATATGGTAAGAGCCCTCATTGCAAATGGAGCAAAGGCAAAGGCTGATGCATATGGTATTACCGTCACTCCGTCAAAAGGTATAACAAAATCAATGACAAACGAGCAAGTTTCAGAAAGGATAAAGGCAATGGCAAAGGAACTTGAGTCCAAGTATCCAGACAAATATCAAAAAAAATAATCTAAAGAATGTCCGAAATTTCTTATTCTAGTTCAGAAGAACTCCGCAGATATGCATCTCAGATGGGACTAAGGTTGCCAACTGAAGAGGCCATATCGAATCCAGAAGTTCCTTTGCAAAATGAGCAGAACGCAGACATACCAGCCGAAATTCCAGAAGAGTTCAAAGGTGAATATTTGGCTGAGATGGACAAGCGTTATGGTCACTTGGGCTATGTTATGCCCTTTGAAGACTATCAGATATACAAAAAGTTTTTGGATAAGAAGAAGGTCTCGATGTGGAATACCATCGGAGAAGCGGTTGCCGCAACTACTACAGACCTAGCAACTGGTGCTTGGGAACTAACAAAAGACACAGCAACGCTAAAGGTTCCTAAGGTCGTAGGCTCAACGATTGAAGGTGCGGCTGTAGGTACGAAGAATTGGTTGTATATGTATGAGCAAGCCAAGTACGACAAAAACTCTTGGCTTAGTAAGATGTTGTTTGACAACCACGCAACGCCAGAGGACGAGTACCTGTCTTATCAAGAAGCGTTGAAGGTTCGTGAGATGATACACAAAGACCAGAACGAAGGCATCTGGGTTCCGCCTAAGGTCAATGTTGGCGGTATGGAAATAGACCTAACAAACCCTGCAGTTGTTCAAGCAATCTCATATGTAGCAGACCCTTCTTGGCTTATTCCTAATCTTGGAGTAGAGTCTGCCATCGCAAAGGGGATGAGAGGTGCTACAGCCGCAGTTGGTCTTGGTGAAAACCTAACGAAGGCTAGTGCCTATGCACTAAAGAAAGCGTCTCAAGGTTTCGGAAAACTTGGAGATATGGGAGAGACTATCTCCGCAAAGATTGCCAAGGTTGACAAGGGTGTTGGAGAAGTGATGTCTGATATGACTGGTCACGAACATCACATTACAGCACAGGGCAAAATCCAAGGTAACGAAGGTCTTGTCCGTTCTGCCGAAAGTGGTCTTGGCGTGAACAAAGTCACAATTCCTGCTTGGGCTCAAGTCTCAATGGTTTGGGGTGGTTCTAAACTAACAGAAGGCATTGGTCGGCTTGGTGAAACTACATTCAAGTTAGCCGCAGAAGAATCAAAGATTGCAGGTATGGCTCTGTCTGAGCGTGTAGCCCTTGAGTCTACGAACAAGTCAATCCAGAAGGTCGCCACATTCTGGTCTCAAAATGCCACTCCTTTTGTTGAATGGGTTACTAATACAACAAAGGTTGGTCTTCACTCTTCAATGTATGGTGGTGCTTTTGGCTTTGCTTTCGGAGGAGAAGAAGGTCTTTACCACGGACTTGGAACTGGTTTTGTTATTGGCTCCGCTTTCAATCAGATAGGTGTTCTTCATAACACCGTGTCTGGCGGTGATGCAGTCAAAGATACTGTTAAGCAGTTCCTCTGGGCTACCAGCCACTACGACTTTCACAATCAAGAAGGCGTAATGCGTTATCTCGAGAATGCATATGCTGAAGGTGGAACTAAGGGACAACTTAGAGTTATGTCTCAGATAGCCGCCGCCGAGCGTCTGCTTCCAGACGACCCTATTCGTATCCTTACGGAAAAGAAGATTAAGGAGATGTCTACCAGCATCGAATGGGATGCTTACGAAAGACAGAACCTTGCAAACCCAGAGTTCGGTGGCATCACTTTTGTGAAGAACAAGGATGGCAAATCTGTTATCCTTATCAACGCCGACAGAGCCGCTAGGTCTGCTGTATCTGAAGAGACATTCCACGGATTGCTTCTGACTAAGCGTTACGGCAAGGAGTTCTCAAAACACGCAATTGATGCACTTGTTGGAACGGAAGATAAACTTGGTGCGTTGTACAGAATGCCCAAGGATAAGGCTGTTGCTCTCCTTGAGCAGTTTAGAGACCAGTATTTCAACTTGGAGAAGAGTACCACAGGACATATCCCAGAAAATATGTCTGGTATGTACAAGAAGTTTAATGATGCCATAGAGCGATTTAAGGGTGGAGAAAAGCCTACAGTACTGAATGGATTCTTTGAAGAGTTTATGGCCTCTTATTGGAATCGGTTTGTCGAGGAAAAGCCATTGGACTATTTGCTCAAGGGAGGAGACCTTGGACTCATCAGAAACGCCATAGAAGGAGCAAAGGACTTCTATCGCAACACGATGGCAAAAGACTTGCAGGAGGCTGGCGTTCAGTTGGTCAAGGGAGAGACGGCAGATATGTTCCTTATAGACCAGAATACGAAGCAAAGAGTCAGAATTCCTATTCTGGAAAAACTGATGAAGCATTATGTTAAGGAACTTAACAGCGGAATGTATGATGGCTGGGCGTTGAACAACAAGAAGTATGCAGACACCAATACGCTTCTTAACAGCGATTTTGACCATCTCTTGAGACAGGATGTCGAAAGTGGAACTGTCGTTCCCAAGAGCCTTGCAGAAGTTGAAAAGGAAATGCAGGGAAGAATTGCCGCTCTTGCTGAAGCATTGATTAACCTTCCTAAGGAAGACCGTGGCCTCAGACTTGATTTGATGAACGAGTCTGGGGAAAGCGTTGCACAGTTCCAGCCAGCAAAGCCACGCAAGAAGAAGCCTAAGAAGGAAGTTCTCCCAGAAACAACTAAGCCTTCAGAAGCCATAGACCTTCAAAAGGAAAGGGCTTGGTTCGAAAAGCATAGACGCAAGTTCTCTGGAACTGATGTTACACCTTCAGACCTTTCTGAACTTGGCCCTAAGAAGGGCGGCAAGCCAAGAAAGGTAGAGCGAGAAGCAGGTACAGGAAGATGGAGTTTGGAGAAGGAAGGTGATTTCTGGGAAAGCGTTTGGCAGGGCAATCCTCGTGTCAGAATAACAGGTCTCGCCACGCCAAAGGAGATAAGCCTCTTTGAGCAATACCTTGGTCAACATACAGCGGCTAGACTGCGTGAATTGAATTTGGTCATTGAAACATCTAGGGCTGGAAGAACAGACCAGATTTCAAACATTATCCGCTCTACTGTAATTACCTACGAGAAAAGCACAGAGGACGGAAGAGAGCAGGGTCGATTTGTTGAAGAGCGTAGGTTTGTACCTCTTGAACTCAATATGTACTTTAAGGCAAAGCCGAAGGGTAAGCCTAAGGATGGAATACAAAAGTATGTGGTTGGAGAGGCCAGACTTCTTGCAACAGTGTTTGATTGGGATGCATATCTGCGTAGAGAAGACTTTATCTACAACAAGATAGATGACGGAGAACTGCATTTTAAGGGTGTCAGAAACCTGTTTGCTACACAGCAAAATCTCAGAGAGTCAGTTAAGGCTTTGTTGAGCAATTACAGCCTTGGCAACCACGCAGAGGCTGGTCTCAAGTTGTTTTCTAGAGGAAGAGGCGGGGAAAGAGATGCCGCCCTTAAGAGAGACATTGTCAACGCCGCCATTGGTTTCCACCCGACCAAGGAGATGATGAAGAAGAGAAGGTATAAGAACACGCCTCTCGACTTCCAGATGCGTGAAGCAATGCCAGAGACCTTCAATGTAGTTAAGAGTTTCCGTGTGGACAGAATGTCTGGAGTAAGAGCAGAAAACGGAGAAGGTTTTAGATATGACCACAACGAGGCTTACAAACGAGTACAGGCCAACTTCTCTCCTGCAATCACACGCAGAGACAACAACGGACACATAATCCCTGCAGGTGCAGGTCATATAATCAAAGACACAGTTTACAGAAACAAGGAAGGTGAACACATCGCTGTGTACGGACTGAGAACTCCTTCCTCTGAAATACTGGTTCGTGCTGACAGAAGTAGGGTTTTTGATTATGTTGACGAAGGGCTTGCCGATAGTATGGAAGCATCAATTCCTAGCCTTAGAGGTAGCCAGTACACCTCCAAGAATGGATGGCTTCACTTTACTCCAGACATCTACGAGGCAGGTTTCTTTGAAGACAAGAAGATGCGTGTCGGTTATATAGACTCGCAAAGCCACTTGGACATATCTGACATTCCGTTTGGTACTGATATGCGTACAGCCGTTAGCACGGTTGCCAGCCGTATTGCTGAAACAACAGGCACTCCTATAGGCAAGGTAACAGAAGACCTTTTGCGTATGAAGGACGATAACGGAAGACGCATCTTTGATACCTTCCAGAAGGACACAGACCCTATTTCTTCATCTATGCCTACGATGGATGAATGGCTGATGACGGCTAACAGCAAGAAACTGTTTAGAGATTATGGTATACACTCGATTGGATATAAGAACACAAACCCGATAACTGGACACGAGTACAGTTCAGTCGCTGTGTTTGAACCCAAGCGGTTTATCGAAAACAGACAGGTTAAAGGTCTTAACGACTTTATGTTCCAGCCGTCAAAGACGATTGGAGACAAGTACAAGGAGATGGTCAAGAAGGCAGGTTCTGACGACATCACAGCACTCCTCAAGTTCAAGATAAACGAGCAAGGAGAAGTTGTTCCTCGTGACAAGTTTGAACACCAAATCACTGAACAGTCCATAAGAGATGTAGTTAACTTCAATGAGATGCTTGTGTCTGATGCATTAAAGTATCTTAAGGACGAGAAGGTCTTTACGCAGGAAACATACAAGCGGTTCAAGGAGACAATGACTCCAAAGGTCGCTCAAGTTCTCCGTGAAAGATTTAAGTCTGCACCCAAGGAAGTCATCGATAAGATAGCCCAGTTCTCGATGGATGGGTATGCTACCTATGTTTCAAGCCTTGCCGTTGCCAACAGACAGATTTCACCGTTTGGCAGAGAAACATACATACCGAAGGTGTCGCTTAATGCTGACTCTGCCTTGATACAAAACGCATCTAAGTATGGCATAACTCCAAAGACTCTTGCCGAGACTGGCATACCTTCACTTGGACACTGGGTTGAGATGTCTGAGGGAGAGTATATGGCACTCAAGAACTACAAGAATTGGGGTAAAACTCTGGAGTTCGTAAAGACGAATAGAGAACTTGAAGCAAACAAGAAGATTGCTGAACTTGAAAAGAAGGGAACAGGATATGGAAGAAGACTTTCTAAGACAGAAAGAGACGCTATCAGAGTTCCTTTGTTTGACATAGAGTCGATGAGAACAGAGGCGGTAGAGCGTATACTTAGAGAGAACAATGGAATTGCTGGCCTAGTAGACAATATGGCGGAGCGTCAGAAACAGTTGGTGTTCTTGGTTGATGCTTCAATCCTTGGAACAGGAAAGATTGGAGATGACAACCTTGTTCTGTCTACATACGCAAAGAACAGAATGATGGAGGCGTTTATGAAACGCAACATAGGCTTTGCCAGACAGTTGATAAAGACCGAGCGTGGATATGCCAGACAAAGTATGCAGGAAATTGTTACAGCATATGATGCCATAGTTACATCTCGTCGTGACATTGCTGGTGAAGCATCTGAAGCGTGGGCTATGTGGGATAGACAAAACAGGGAAGTACAAAACATCATATCTGATGACGCTAAACAGCGTATCTTAGATTTCCTTTCCGCTTACCACATCAAGGATGTTAACCCAGAAATACTGGATAAAATCAGAGCAAAACTATACGATGAATCAGCAAAGGGCTTCATAGAACTTGGCACACCAGAAGCCATAGCAAGAAGCGTTGAGTTGTATGCCTTCTTTGATGCTGGAGGAAAGAGCAACTTGGCAAGAATCAGAGAGTCTATAAAGCGTAACTACATAGAATCCATCAATGCTCTTGAAAAGGAAGGTTTTTACGGAGTCAGATGGCAGAGCAAAGACCTCTCAAAGTCAGACGGCAATGTTGCCATAAACGAAACCGTCACGATTAAGAATGTGAACAGGGCGTGGAATTTTGATGGCACTCACCTTACGGTTATCGAGAAGATAAGCGACAAAAACCCTTCAGAAAAAATCCTCACTCTACACGACAAGGATGGAAATGTTCTTATGAGAAAGAACTATCAGTCTCGTGTGGAAAAGCAGACAAAGGACAACCAAGGGACTTTCTTGGTGGAACTTCCTCAGAGCATAATAGATGAAAAGGTTGACTTGTTCCTGCAGGAAGCAACGCAGGTTGTAAGAAACAAGATAGGTACAGGAGATATCCCTGCACAGCAACTTATTGAGGGGCCGTATCAAGAAGTTAAAGGCAATATGAAGAACCTGTTGCTTGAGATTGCCAAGACCAAGAGAGGGTTTATGGGTCAGTCTTCAAACGACAGATACAGACTCTACAGAAATGGCGACTATTTCATAGCACAGGAAATCAACAACGAACTTGGCTTTGATGTCCCATCAAGAATCAAGCAACTTGAGGAACAACTTGCGTCTGGAAAAGCCAACGCAAGCAGACGCATAACTGATGCAGAGCGTATAAACATAACCAACAGGGTTAACAAGATAGAGGAAATCCTATCTCAGTCTAAGTTCGGAAATCCCCAAAGAGAACAGGAACTTAGGATTGAGATGGGAAGATTGAACGAGCAGTTGGAAAGCGGAACAAAGAAGTCCGACAAACTCAGCAAGACACAGGAACTTAGCATAGACGAAAAAGTAAAACTCAGAGATGAGATTACTAGACTTAAGAAGTTCCAGACTCAAGACCTTGGCTTCTCCTTTGTCATAGACAAGAAGTACAACGCTGAAATATTAACATTCAAGTTTGGTTCTCTTACTGAGCGTAACACTGAACTGACAAAGATGGTCACGCATAAGGGAAGAGGTTCCAATGCGGCTTTCGAGAAGTTTGCAGAAAAGGCGTTCCTTGAATTCAACCAGTTCCTCAACGGTCAGCGTCTGAAGGAAATGAACAGACTTGGCGTAATCCTTGGAGAAGGTACACACAAGGACAGCGTCATACCTCAAATCCGTCAACTTATGGACAAGTTGAACGAGATGGAAAAGGTTCAGAGAGGCTTCTACAACACAGAAAAGAAGCGTATAAACAACGAGCGTAGGCTTAACGGACAAAAGCCTCTTGAAGAGAAGAAGATTGTAGAGCAAATCAAGAAGGACTTGGATGCCTTGGACGATGCATCTATCGAGGCTGAAGCAATGCACCTTGCGGCGGCAGAACAGTTGTTCCAGTTGAATGTTCTCGATAAGATGAACGGAATGACTCCAGAGCGTGTCGAGGAGTTGCTGTATCGCATTTCCGCAAAGAGAAGAGAAGTAGACCTCAATCAGTACCATATGCCTGTTCCAAAGAACAAGGATGTCGTTGGTATGATAGGTGAACTTCAGCGGTCTCTTGTTGAAAACGGAAACAAGTTTGCCGTGCTTCAAGACAAGTTCAACCAGATGCACGATGGTTTGTACGGAAGGAGCGATGAACAGGCGGCGATAAAGGAACAGATTGGTTTCCTTTCAAGACGCTACCTGTATGCAAAGGGAATCAAACTTAACGCAAAGAGACAGTTCATAGAACAAGCAACCCTCCACGACTTTGATGTGGTGTCTAAGTTCGACTATATGAAGTTGCGTACTATGAGACCGCAGGGGGATGGAGTCTCTTATGGAGAGCCGTCATACCTAGTCGATGTTGATGGTGTGCTTGGCAGGGGACACGAGGAATACAGAACGACAAAGGACTACACTGACGAGTTTAAGGCAAGGCTCGTTGAACTGAAGTCATATTATGACATCGGACTTACGCAGGGAGACCTGTCCATAAAGAACATCCTTGGTATAGAACTTACTCCTGCTAACACTGATATATCAATACACCATCATCTCAGAAACAGGCTTACACAAAAGAACCTTGGCGATGAAGGTTACGCTTGGGCTAACGACCCTCGAAACAGAAAGTTCATAAAGTCGCTTGATACGGACATTATGGAGGGACGCATTGACCACAACGAGGCAGTACAGCGTATAAAGGATGAACAGATTATATCGTCCATAGGTAAGGATGGAGTTGACTTGAAGGACACCGTACAGGCTATGAGCGATACAATCGAGAAGATTGCCATCGTTGCAAACAGGCTGAACCTTGCACATAGAGGCATAGAATTGGTTGATATGAACTCTGACATACAGAGCGAGTTCCCTATGTTCAGAAAGTACAGGGCTGAAATACCGAAGGACATACCTAAACTTGAGACTGAACTTAAGAAACTGAGAAGCCTTAAGACATCTCTCAAACAGCGTTACGAAAATATTCTCAAAAAGGCTGGAGACGACAAAGCACCTCCAGAGTTCAAGCGTCTTGTTGCCGAGTACAGGCACATAGATTATAGGGAAGCCATTGCAAAGAAGAACACAAAGCAGGACAGACAGCGTCTCCGTGAGATGGAGAAACTCAGAAAGTCTAGCATCAAAAACCTGTTCAGACAGTATGACGATTTTGCAAAGAACCTAGGAATGAAGGGCATAAGAGACTCACGGCTTGAGATACATCCGTCTGACCCAAGAACTCAGTACATAGCATACGCATTCCCAGAGATAAGCAGTGACTTCTTCCAGTCTTCTTGGAGACAGTGGGACTTGAATACATCTAGCCCAGAAGGACATCCCAACGCTGGTATAGTTGGAGGCAGGGACTCACTGCCAGAAGCAGGAGCATTGCCCAATGCAAACCCTGCGATAAAGGCTTGGACTTCTACTGTTGGCCCAGAAGTAAGACGCTTCATTTCGCAGGAAAGCAGGGACTTGAAGAGACCTGTATACCTTGCGGACTACATACATTTTGCACACGCAAAGAGAGCATACCACGAAAGAAATCCGTCTATGCCTATGTCTGCGGCTGACGCACACCTTCTTAAGTTCTTCTTCCCTAGGGAGACATCTCGTGGACTTCTTGCGGACAAGATTAACAGAGTGCCAGAGGAGAAGATGAAACAGCACGAGGCTTATACCAACGGCATACTTGATAACCTAAAGAGTTCTACAGAAAGGGAACGCTTTATTAGGTCATTCGTAGTAGATGCGTTGGATTTGATTACGGACAATGGAGGACTTAGAGAAGCCGCACTCAAGAAACTTAAGCAGATGTCCGACGCTGAGTTCAAGCAGTGGAAGGAACAGAACCCAGACTCTGTTGACAGAAGCCTAAACACGATTGAGGTGCTTGAGCAGTCTATGTATCTGCTTAAGAACGGTGTAGTTACCGTTGGAAATAAGGGCGATAGGTTCAACTACAGAGACAGCATCCACACCACACTTAGCAAGGAAGACATTGATAAGATATATACAATTGCTGAAAAGAAGTTTGGTATAAGTAAAATTAGAGACAAGTGGGTAGAAGTTAAGGACTCAAATGGCGTTAAGAGATTGCAAAAAGTAAAGGCAGAAGATACTATTAAGAAGGTCACTGCAGAAATGGAACTATGGGTTCAAAAGCAGATTGACCAAGGGATAGTGGAAACTACGCCAAAGGAACTTAGACCTATACTAGCCAGAAGAAAGTCTCCGTTCATCACAAGAAGCGACATAGGTCACATTCCTGTTGACTCTCTTGTGCGTATGCAGGGCTTTATGGATGTCTGGAAGCAGGAGGTTGCAAAGCATA
>Ga0222712_10001251_pt1 | contig 32074 bp, 17 predicted proteins | sample C33_657DmetaG_FD_165043 | JGI IMG/M metagenome (GOLD analysis project Ga0222712, IMG submission 165043) | Estuarine water microbial communities from San Francisco Bay, California, United States - C33_657D | ecosystem: Environmental > Aquatic > Marine > Unclassified | place: USA: California...
GAATTGGCTGCACCAAATGCACCATTGGCATACAGACTGGCCGAGTTGGAAGAATTAAATGCTCCGTTTGAGTATAATCCTGCACTGGTTGATTTTTCATCGGCAGTATTGGCTGCCGTAAATGCTCCGTTAGCATATAGACCAGCAGAGTTTGCAGTATCATAAGAATTGTTTGCTTGTGTTCTTACCCATGTATCTGATGCATTATTGGCTGCATTGTATGCCGCATTGGCTTTATCAAAAGCTCCATTGGCAAATAATGATGCCGAATTTGCAGTAATAAATCCTGCATTGGCTGTATTTCTAGCCCAAGAATCGGCACCTCCAGTGTTTGCCTGTGCATAAGCGGCATTAGCCTGTGCAAATGCAGAAGGAACCAAAGATGAAAAATCTTTAGTTGAATCTAATCTTGATGGAGGTACTTGAGTTGACATTAATTATAGCCTTTTTATACTATTTATTTGATATCGTATGGGGCTGTCGGTACAGTTATAGTTCTTGCATAACCGTTTGTGATTCTGAAATCTGCAATATAACCAACTGTTCCATAATTGGCCAAGCCGTTATCTTTTGCGCCAATGTAAATAGGATTGGTTGTTACGGTAGCGGTTTGTGTGCCAGAAATTGTTGCTGTTCCACCTGCAACACCATTTACATAGAAAGTCATTGTTGTTCCACTACGAACCCAAGCCACATGTGACCATTGATTCGATAAAACTATTCCTGTACCATAATAAGTAGTTCCGTTAAAATATGCCAGTCTCCATGAACCACTTACTGGTGATGCCAGAGGACCTAAAGAAAAAGTCATTGCTGCTGCTGTTGCATTGGATTGTCTACTATCCCAAATACCCCAAGTAGTACTAAGTGTAGTGTCTGTTGGATACACCCAGCATTCGAATGTAAAGTCACCAGGGAAAACTTTAAGATTTGCTTGTTGTCTTACAGCAAGATAATCTGTTTTGGTACCAAAATACACAGAATTGAATCTTGAGATATTGCTGCCGACAAAAGGTTCGAATGCGGTTATCTTTGCATCACCAGCTTTTGTAATGGTAAATGCATTGGTTGAACTATCAATAAACCTATTTGTATTGCAAATTAACAACTGTGTATTTGTTACTGCTGTCAAAGGACCTGTAGGAACCGTAATCGTTGTGCCTGAATATAAACCAGTACCTTTGACCAGTCTCATATTTGAAATGTAACCGTTAAAATAGTTTGCACCAGATGCACGACCACCAACACCATAGTTTACTGTTGGTGTTGCATAATTTGTTGAATCTGCTTGGTTAACAACTCTGGTACCATCATAATATGCACTTGTAGTTCCAGAAGTTCTTGAGATTGCAACATGGTGCCATGTATTTGTTGTAATACTTGCATCTGCCATAATCAAAGTGGCAGAACCTCCATATGGATCGAATGACAATCCAGAACTTGAAGCTCTTTTGAGTATTCTGAGTGAGTTGTTTGTTTGTGATTCAAAAATATCAATTTCTGTTGATGGTATTGTTGCTGCGTTGAACCAGAATTCTAATGTGAAGTCTCCTGTGCCAAGGCCTAAGTTTTCTTGGTTTGCACCAAAAGTCAAATAGTCTCCAGTACCATCAAAGTAACCACTGTATGTATCGTAGTATGGTGAATTGTTGGCCACATGTCTTGCGGTACCAAAAGTTTCTATATTGTGGTTTCTTGTTGCATCTGCTGTTGATGGACCTACTGTGCTCGCAAGTAATATTGAGGTATTTGATGTTACTGGTAATGGCTGATTGGAAGGTACAAAGTTTCTATTGTATAAACATGAACCAACAATAAATCTTAAATTTGAAAGATAACCGCTTGCATAAGGTGAAGCTAAGTTAGATGTAACACCAACAAACGCACTACCTGATGTGGTAGACATTGCCTGTGAATCTGTTCTGGTCACCGATACTGTCTCAACACCATTTGTAAACACTCTACAAACATTACTAGTATCTCTTGACCAAGCAAAATGGTTCCATTGGCCAGGTTTACCAGCTGTGCCGGCATTTATCATATTATATGTAGATACACCAGTGCCACCAATAGACCAAAAAGGTTTCATATCGTTACCAATACCAAAACCATAAGTTGATCCAGAAGAACCATACGCCCAATTTCTATTTAAAACATGGAATTCTGTGGAAGAAGGTTGATAAACCCATGCTTCACAAGTAAAAGGTGTACTTGCGGGTATATTAAAACTAGGATTATATGGTATCGTCAAGTAATCTGTCGTACCATCAAAATACACACTGTTACCAAAAGTGTTTGCAGAATAATTTGTTGTCACACCAACAGTATCAGTAAATGGATTTTGTATCACAGGCTTTGCGTCACCGTTGACTGTGATTGCAAATGCATTGTTTGAATTATCAATAAATGTTGTTGACTGGCAAGTTAACAAACTGGTGTTGGCAATTGCTGTGAGAGGTGTAGTTGGTGGAGTAAATGTTTCGGTATAGACTGTGGTGCCTTTAACTACACGAAGATTTGAAATGTAACCAATGTGTGCATTTAAATACAAGTTTCCGCCAATATTTGGCGCACTATAATTGGAAGTTTGTGTTGACATATTTTGTGCAGTGAATGTTTCACCCACACCATTGGTGTATATTGTAATGGTACTTGATGAAGATGTAGTTGCATCAATTGTAACTGCAATATGAGTCCAAACATTAAAGCTAAATGTTGCGGTAGCAATTAAATCTACTTGAGTTCCTGTGCCTGTAGTATAAGTAAAATGCCCTCTTGCATTGGTACCTGATGCAGCATTACCATCATAACCAAACCACCAACGGCCGTTTGCTGCCACGGCCGCATAAGTTCCAATTACTGGAACATAATATGAGTTGAGTGCGGTTATTGTTCTAATGTTTACCCAAGCCTCAATTGTCCATTTTGATCCTGCAAGACCAACCATTGCGGAGTTAAATGCCGCAGAAGTTGTTAAATAATCCCCAGTACCATCAAAATAACCACTATAACTTGCAGGTGTTACTGTAACTGAACTGAATGGGCTGAATTTGGATACAGCAGTATCACCAGTTCTTGTAATCACATTATTGGCCGCAGAGTAATCAACAAATTGATTTGAGTTACAAGTTAGTAATACTGTGTTTGCATCAACAACAAATGGATCTGTTGGTGTCGTGAATATTGTTGTTGCAAGTGTTGTTGATGATGTGCTGTATAGTGTTGGTATATTATTTGCAAACACTCTAAAATTGGAAATATAACCGGTATAAGCAGTACCAGAAGCTGCACCACCAATTGTATATGAACTGTTATTTGGTGAAAAACTTCTTGTTCCATAACCACGCAACACACCATCAATAATAGTTCTAAATGCGGTGCCTGTTCTTGTTACAACAACATGGTGCCATGCTCCTGCTACTATTGCTCCTGCTGTACTTTGACTAATACCTGCTGTTTGATATTGTCCAGGTTCTATCAAACCATTAGTCATTAATAGTATTGCAAGATTTCCTGATCCTGCTTGAAAAATTATTTGAGAGTTTGTGGATATGTTTACTGGCCACATCCAAAATTCAACAGTGAAATCATTGGCACCAAAATTTAATCGTGAAGATGATCCACTCAAATAATCTCCAGTACCATCAAAATATACACTCCATGAACTGCCAGATGGACTAAATGTGCCTAAGTTTGCATTTCCAAATCCTGAAACTACACCAGCAAAATTACTTTCATCAACTATTACTTTTGTATTCGAAGATAAATTTGTTTGTGCTGTCAACAATACTGTATTGGCCACAGGCATTAGTGGTGCAAAAGAAGGAACAAACGCACTGGTGTATAATCCAGTACCATTAACAACTCTTACATTGGACAGATATCCAGTCATAGATGAATCTCGAGCTGCTGATGCCCCCACACTAATTCTAGTACCATTACCTCTAGAACCAGATAATGTCCTTACTGCGCCTGCTGAAGCGCCATTTATAAATGCATACATGTTAGTGCCAGTTCTCGAAAAGGCCACATGTGTCCAAGTATTGAGTACCATAGCAATTGTTGTATATATATATTCTGTTGCATCTCCATAAATACCATATTTCAACTGTCCCGATGCATTTGTCAACAAAGCAAATCTACCAGATACTTCAGTGCCAAACGCAACGAGCGGTTGGTTTGCTATAGATGATGTTAAGTACACCCACATTTCTACAGTAAAATCCGCAGGTAAAATACCATTTGATGATTCTGCTCCTAAACAATCCCCAGCACCATCAAAGTATGCTGAGCCTTCATTACCAACTAAAGTAACTGTTGATGTGTTTGCAAAAGGCCCGTTTATTGCTGGTCTTGTATCACCACTTACTGTGAATGTTATTCCATTATTACTACTATCAATAATTGTATTTGCTTGAGCCATCAAAATTGATGGTGTATTGGCAAATGGACTTAATGTTTTTCCAATTGAGTCACCAACTGATGAAATAGTGTATGCATTTGTAGAATTATCAATTATTACTCTATTATTGGATGACGAATATGATTGGCAAGTCAGCAAACTGGTGTTGGCAATTGCTGTTAGTGGTACGGTACTTGGAGTGAATGTAGAAGTATAGACTGCTGAACGAACACTGCGTAGGTTAGATATGTAGCCATACGCAGTGTATGTACCATTAAAATTATTACTACCTATACGAACAGTTCCACCAGTAACTGAAAAATTATATGAATTTGTAGCAGTAGAACCAACTTGAGTACCATTTACAAAAAATCTTAAATTTGTACCTGAACGAGAAACTGCAATATGATTCCAAGTATTCAACGCCAGAGTAACTGAAGCGGTAACCTCACCGGTACCGTTTCTTGCCAATACTAATTGTGTGGCGCTAGGTCTGTATCCAAAATCAAATGCACCGGTAGTAGTATCTTGTCTAATAAAAGTATGATATGTTGAATTCGTAGTATTATTTGTCATGTAATACCATAATTCAACTGTAAAATCATCTGTTCCAAAATTAACACCTTGTGCAGTGGTATTAGTAAAGGTCAAATAATCTCCAGTACCATCAAAATAAACACTAGCTCCATTTGTTGGTAGTGCTGTTAGTGCGGCAGTATTTGCTGATGATGATTGTGTAAATCCCAATGGTGAGTTTGATGGTGTGAAATTGCCAGAATATAAAGCAGTATTTAATATTCTAAGATTACTGATGTATCCAGTAAATAAATCGGCAGCTCCACCATCATATATACCAGCTCCAATTCTCAGTTGGCCAATATTACCATCCGAAGATAAACTTAAACTAGAAGCATATGTTACAGGAGTTCGTGCAAGTACGCCATTTATGTAACAAGAAATACTATTGCTAGAATTTCTAACAATTGCAATGTGCGACCAAGTGCTTGCAGATATAGTTGATGTGCTGGTAAATACATTTGGAAATGTATTATATGTTCCAGTTGATGCATCAAAAACAACAGCACCAGATGCTGACAAATTAACCCTAAATCCACCATTCTGGCCAATATCCCAATGTGCATTAAAAATCAAGGTTTTTGCTGCAAGGGTTGGCTGATATACCCAAAATTCAATTGTAAATGGACCGGTTGTAATTAAAGGATAGTTTGAAGGTCCACTCAAATAATCACCAGTACCATCAAAATAAACACTGTAATTGTTTGCATCAGGCACAGTGATTGTTGTTGGTGTGCCGTTGAATGGGCTAAATGGATTAACTCTTGTATCACCACCCTTTACGATTGTAAAGTTATTATTTGAATTGTCAATCAGTCTATTAGATTGACATGTTATCAAACTGGTGTTGGCCACATATGTTAGTGGTGCAGTCGCTGGAGTTGTATTTGCGGTATATAATGCGGTGCCATTTACAAATCTAAGATTGGAAATATAACCGTTAAATGCAAATGATGTGCCGCTATTAAAACCAATGTATGTTGTGCCACCAGTTGTTAAAGAAGTTGCGTAAGTTTGTGTTGTACCTACTTGCAATCCATTAATAAAGAAATATACAGATGATCCGTTGCGAGTAATTGCAATGTGGTTCCATGCTCCCAAAACAATTGATCCTGCGGTTACTGCCACACCCCAAGAACCGCCTGGACCCATTAACCATTGTACGGTTTGATTGGCCAATACTTGAACACGGACTGCTCCATATCCTGAACTGCCAGTATCTGAAATGTTAAAAATTGATTGTTGTGTTGCTGAACTGGTATTGATCCATGCTTCTACTGTAAAACTATTGGTAGCAATGTTGAAAGCGGAACTGGTCAATATGGCCAAATAATCCCCAGTACCATCAAATAAATTGCTGTAATATCCTTCTTTAAAAGGATGAAACTCATTTGGCTTTGTATCTGCACTAACCACAATTTCATTATTAAATGTACTCGCATCTGTATTGAATGTATTTCCGTTTGGTACTGTGCTTGCACTCATTAATAATGATGCATACTTCCAGAACAAGTCACCAGGAAGATTTATTGTCCAGTTCAAATATCTTGTTGCACTTCTATTTGTTGTATTTGCAGTCGCAGTTATGATTGATGTGTTACTTGCAACAATAGTTGGTGTACCAGAAATAATACCAGTAGAGGTATTCATTGATAGACCAGTTGGCAATCCACTGGAGGTATACAGTACGCCATAACCGGCCGCAGAAGTTGCAACAACTGTCACATTTGATATTGCAGTATTTTGTGTTGCAGTGGTTGTTGTGTTGTTTGCTGGTGATGAAAATGAAACAACATCTGTATTGATTGTAAGAGAAAATGAACGAACAGAATCTTGATTATCCGCATCAGTTGCTTGTATAGTAAACGAATATGTTGTACTTGAACCATCCACAGGTGCAGTGCCTGAAATTGTACCACCAGAACTCAGTGTTGAACCTGAAGGCAAAGAACCAGAAGATAATGCATATGTAATTGGTGCATCGCCGGTTGCAACAACAGTTGTGTTGATTGCAGTTGTTTCATATACAGAACCCAATGAACCGGCTGATGTGGTGAATGTTGGTACACCAGAATATACCAAACCTGGTACAAGAATACCAGTACCACCATTTGCATTGGTAACAAAAATGGTATAACTACCAGAACCTAATGCAGGAGAACTGAATGCCAGACGGCCAGAATCCAGGAATGTTACTACGCCTATCGTAGTAGACCCAACCAAAACGGTTGCACCTGGTGCAAAACCTGACCCATACAGAACGATTGTTTGACCACCTACTGTGTCGGCTGCGGTATCATTTGTGTCAACATAAGAGCCATCAGTTACCGCAAAACGGGTAACAGTAGGTACCAGGAAAGTTTGTTGGTTAAAATGTTCACCAACTGTAATAAGACCTGTTGAATCTTTTGCTCTTTTGCCTCTAACACCGGCATTAAACATTAACTGATCTCCTCAAACGAACACACTGCTTGTAATATACTATTGGTACTGGCCGTTAATCTCAATTCATCACCTTCCAACAAATAAATGGAAAGTGTTTTGTCAATGGCTGTGAAGGAAGTATCTGCTGCAACCGAAATGGTGCTAACCAATTTGTATGCAGTCGCACTTCTAAACAAATCAACTGTTATATCTGCCGCACTAGTTGCATGAATATTGGAAATAATCAACGAATTAATTTTTAATATTTTACCACTGGATGAAGGATTGTTTGCAATCGAAGTCGCCGATGTTGTCACCGATTGTACTTGTGTATTTCCATTAATTGTTGTTAGTGCTGCTATGTTTGGGTTTGCCATTTTAAATCCTTAGAATCCGAAAACAATTGACATTGCAATCGCCTTTGATAATGATGTACCACCTGTATTTGCTTGTGTGAATGCAGCATTGGCCTGAATGAATGCAGCATTTGCGGTTGTTCTAGCATATGTATCCGCACCGCCACCTGCATTTGCTGCAGCAAAGGCCGCATTGGCTGTAATGAATGCTGCATTTGCAAAAACTGCACCAGAATTGGCTGTTAAGAATGCACCATTAGCAAAGGTTGCACCGGAGTTGGCTTTGTCATAAGCATTATTAGCCTGAGTTCTTACCCATGCATCTGAACCACCTGTGTTTGCTTGATTAAATGCAGCATTAGCTTGTGCGTATGCCAAGTTTGCAGTATTTGCTGCATAAGGGTCTATAGCACCACCGCCTGTTATTGTGGTCACTTCTACATTTGCACCATTTTCAAATGTACTATCGAATGTTACTACATTACCAGAAACAGCATAGGTGTCTTTGAATTGTGTGATACCATCTACAACAGCAATTATATAATTTTCATTTGTTGGTGATGTACTTAAAGTGAATGTTGTTGTTGCACCGTTTGCAGTAAACCTATCAGAATAAATTGATACTGGTGTTCCTGGTCCGCCACCTCCAGTATTTGCAGCAATAAACGCAGCATTGGCTCTATCAAAAGCTGCATTGGCAAATAAACCAGAACTTGTGGCTTTTGAATCTGCGGTGTTTGCGGCAGTGAATGCACCGTTGGCAAAAATGGCTCCTGAATTTGCGGTATCATAAGCATTATTAGCCTGAGTTCTTACCCATGCATCTGAACCACCTGTGTTTGCTTGATTAAATGCAGCATTAGCATGAGCAAAAGCACCATTAGCAAACCCAGCCGTTATATTTTGTGAATTGTAAGATGAATTAGCTGTTATAAATGATGCATTAGCAAAAGATGCCGCAGAGTTGGCTGCATCAAAAGCACCATTAGCAAATGAACCAGCCGAATTTGCTTTATCATAAGCATTGTTTGCTTGAGTAAATGCAATTGCTGTTGGTTGGTCAATTACAATATTTCCAACCATTCCAGAATGAACAGAACATTGATATACATAAGTTGAACCAACGATATCGTAAGGAACTTTCCAATATAATGTTCCAGTAATTTTTCCTTGAGCTGAAGATCCTGTGGTTAATGTTCCGTCTGTATCTACATGAATTAAACCTGTGTTGTAATTGGATCCTCCTGATGACACACGAATCATAAATGGATGACCAGAAACATCAAGATCAAATGCTATTGTTTCACCAGCACGAATATAAATTGTTGGATTATTTCCTGAATATTGGTCAATACTGTAGTACATTCCAGGAGTTGTAACTGCCAACTTGGTGACAGCACTTGTATAATTTGAATTGGCTTGAACAAAAGCACCGTTAGCAAACGATGCACTGGAGTTAGCCTTATCAAAAGCATTATTAACATATGGTAATAAATCTATACCCTTGATTGTAATCGTTGTCGATTTTAGATTTGCATTTAATGTTGCAAGTTTAAATGAACCATCAGTGATAATGATGTTGTTGTTTGAACCAACTTCTGGAGTGTATTCTTCAAACAATTGCCATTCTTTGGTACTAGCATCTCTGATTAGACCAGTGTGTGCATTGGTTCCGTTATTATAGTGTGCAGCAAATCCAATGTCCAGTACATCACCAGAATAATTTCCGGTACCCATAATAAACAAAGTATCATTAGCAACAATCTGTGTGGCACTAGTACTAAATGTGTTTCCTGTTACAGAAAGGTTGCCTGTGATAGAAACATCACCAGAAATTGTACCACCAGTTGAATTGAATTTTAGGTTGGCGGCTGTAAATGCACCGTTAGCAAATGAGGATGCTGAATTTGCCGCATCGAATGCTGATTGTGCCAGAACATTTGCAGAATTGGCTTTGGTGAAAGCTCCGTTGGCAAAATTGGAAGCAGAGTTTGCAACACTAAATGCGGCATTAGCTTGTGGCCATACTTGGTTATTAGATTGGCTGAATACAGCATTTGCCTGGATAAAAGCAGCATTTGCCTGAGCAAAAGCAAAGCTGGCACTAGAACCAGAATTCGCTGCAGCAAATGCCGCATTGGCTCTATCGAATGCTGAGTTTGAATTATCTGTAACTACTGGTACATTACTTAACAATTCACGAACTTGTATCACCGATCCGGTACTTGGTGCAGTTGTGAAAGTTAATGTTGTACCAGTTACACTATAATCAACTATTGGATTTTGTGTAATACCATTATCAAAAACAAGAATACTATTTGATGTAGTATTAGCTGTTACTGTAAATGCGGTTGTACTACCATCACCAGTAAATGTTCTTGTCAAATAATACAATGAAGCAGTATTACTGCTTGTGATAATTGCATCATATGCCAAGTTGGCTTGACTGAAAGCACCATTGGCATATAGACTTGCAGAGTTGGCCGCACCAAAGGCTGCATTGGCTTGGTCAAATGCAAAACTAGAACTTGATCCAGAATTGGCCGCTGCGAATGCCGCATTCGCATATAATGATGCGGAGTTGGCTGCACTAAAAGCACCATTGGCAAACAACGATGCTGAGTTAGCAGTTACAAATGCACCATTGGCAATTGAACTGGCTAGTCTTACATCCTTTTTACTTTGACTGCCAATGTAGGTGAATTGCATGTTATGTTATTTCCAATAAACTTACGATAACATCGGCTGCTGAAGCATTACTTGTCGAAACTTTAAGTACATCTGCGGCTTCCATGACCAATTTTTGTTCACCACCAATTGTAATCAGTGAATTCCCTGGTTCAATCTCAGCCATCTTAACCATATAGTAGTCTGATCCACCAGAAGTCAATATCACATTGGCTGTTATGGTTGTGTTTAGTATGTTTGCGATTGTCATACCAATAACTGTAGTAGACACACCAGAACCAGCAGTATAGATGGTTGTTGGTGATGTTCCGACTGCTGCTTGTAGTTGATTTTTGAAAGTATTTGCCATTTAAATTTCCTTATCCTCTATTTATTTCATCAACTAAAGGCGATTGTAAATGCAACAATATCGGCGTTTACATCAAGTGCGGTTGCACCAGTATTTGCCTTATTGAAGGCCGCATTTGCATGAATGTATGCAATGTTGGCTGCTGCAAATGCACTGTTTGCAAAGTTGGATGCTGAGTTAGCAGCTATAAATGCACCATTTGCGAAAGAAAATGCTGTGTTGGCGTATGTACCTGTGGTATTTTGTGCGCCGTATGCGGAGTTTGCTGCAATAAAGGCTGAATTAGCTTGTAAGAATGCTGCAGCTGCACTTACTCTTGCTGTAGTATCTACTGTACCACCACCCCCACCAGATAACAAATCGCTACTAACACCTGCACCTGCAGCAGACAAGTCAATATATGCACCACGAACAGAACCACCAGTTTCAAAAAATCTTAATCTATTTTGCCAAATGTCAATTGTTACACCAGCTGCCAAAGTTGTATTGCTTTGAGCTTTGTCTAAGAATATTTCACCACCTTCATCTCCACCTTGAGTTAGAGCTCTAAGTGTTCCTGTAATATTCAATTGACCTTGAAATGTGGCACCATTAGTGTTAGCAAGTGCGCTGTTCGCTTTGTTAAATGCTGCGTTCGCTTTATCAAAAGCGAAGCTAGGATCACCACCTGATGTTGAATTAATCGTGATTGTTTTTGTGGTTGTATTGGTGCTGATGGTTACATTATTACCAGCAACAAAAGACAATGTGTCTGAACCACTTGTGGCTAATATTAAGGAACTATTAGCATTGATTGTGTCAAAAGAAAATTGGTTAGAAATGTATGATGTTCCACCAAGACTGTTTTTATAATACAGTTTACCATCGGCAAAGTTAAGCGCCAACTCACCATTGGCCAGGCCTGTTGGTGTGTTTCCTGTGACGCCTGATTTTTTTAATCGTATTGCTGTATTTGACATTTACTTAAAACGTTCCGCCATCCTTGATTGGGCCATCAGTACCAATTAAACCTGTTAGGGTTGTTGGTACCACTTCTTTATTTAGCTCATCAATTTTTTTTCTTTTGGAAGGAGGTAGTTGTAAGTAATCAATTTTAGCAAGTAATTCGTCTATCTTGTTGTTGTATTCACTTTTTTCAGTTTCATGTTTCTGAATCAAATTGTTAACAGCATCTTCATTTTGTTTTAATAATGCCGCAACAGTCTTTTCATTCTGTTCCGTTAATGTATTAATTTTTCCATTATTTTCAGATGCAAGAGAGTTGATTCTATTTTCAAGTTCTGAACGAACCCTATTAGTTTCTTCTCTTGCTCTAACCAATTCACCTTTAAATGTTTCCACATGCCCAGCTTGATTCTTAACACTATCATAGTCACGAAATTTAGTAATCAATTCATCAATTTCGGTTTGATGTTTACTTTTCAATTCGTTAACATCGTTACCTAATTTTGTTACAAGTTTTTCACTTTCAGATAATTTATTTTCCAATTCTTGAACAGCCTTACTTTGATTTGATTCGCCGTTTTGTTTCAATTCTTGAATTGTTTGTTGCAACTCAAGATTTGATTTTACTAACGCATCAATCTTTTCCGACTGTTCTTTTACAACATCATCAGTTATTTTCGCATTCGCTTGCATTGAGATATTTCGAATAACACAATCTGTCATTGTGCTTGTCAAAGTCTCAACATAATAATTTAAATACTTCTCATTTGCCATTTCAAACTCCTATCATAAAAAAATCTATTACATTATATAGTCAGCTTAGAATTGTCCTCCGTCTATTGCTGATGACCACACTGGTACACCTGCATCTGTGACTGTAAGAATTTGATTAGACCATGTTTGGTCTGATGAACCGGATGCAGCTGTAACAGCCAATGCATTTGTTCCATCACCGTATACGATACCTTTTGCGGTGAATGTTGCGGCACCTGTACCACCTTGAGCAACAGTCAAACCAGAAATGTCTGCCGCAGTTGCTGCTGTTACACGACCATAAGCATCAACAGTCAATGAAGTGATTGTTTTTGCAGCACCCAATGTGCCTGTTAATGAATAACCAGCATTAGCGATTGATTGAATTGCACCAGAGCCATTACCAATCAACATCAGGCCACTAGTGAATGTCGATACACCAGTACCGCCTTGTGTAACTGTTAGACCAGAAATGTCTGCGGCAGTTGCTGCTGATACACGACCATATTCATCTACAGTCAACGATGTGATTGTTTTAGATGCACTTAATGAACCAGTCAGTGTATAGGTAACGTTTGCAAGTTCTACTAGAGCATCTGTACCATTACCAATAACAACTTTACCTGAAGCAAAAGTAGATTTACCTGTACCACCTTGGCCGACTGTTAGACCAGCAATTTGATTGAATGTGGCCGCAGTGAATCTACCATATGCATCTACTGTTACTGATGTAATGGTATTGTTTTGTGTACCTGTTGTTGGTCCACTTTGCGTTGCAACGAATGAACTGTTAGCAAGCACTTTTAGTGAATCTGTGCCATCACCAATAACAATACCACCAGCAGTGAATGAACTTGCACCAGTACCACCGTTGGATACTGTCAAGTCATCTGTTAATGATAGTGATTTAAGTGTTGTTGCACCAGCAACATTCAATGTACCAACTTGCAATACTGCTGCATTTGCCCATTGTGAAATCAAATTAGATTTCAAGTTTGCTTGGCGGAAGCTTCCATCTGCAACATTGATAACGTTACCTGTTGGTTCTATGTTGTAATTGTCAAACAAATAGAAGAAACCATCACCAGCATGACGCATCAAACCTGCATGGCGGTCTGCACCATTGTTGTAGTGGCCGTAGAAACCAATATCGACTGCATCTGATGCATTGTTTTTACCAAGTGCAATCAACGAGTCTTCGACAGTAAGTGTTTCAACGTTGTATGTTGTAGATGTACCTAAGATGGCCAAGTTACCACTGATGATAATATCACCATCAATTGTTTGTCTTAAATTAGGTGTATTTGCACGAACAACCGTGTTATCAACATCAAAGGTTACAGAATTTGTACCAACTGTTGATGTAATACCTGCACCACCAGTGAATGTTAGTGTATCGGTAACTAGGTCAATTGCATCAGTGCCTGTATCGCCAGCAAAATTCAATGATGTAGAAATGGTTGCCGAATTGGCAATGGTCATAACACGACCGTTTGCAGCTACTTGAATGATAGGTATGACTGTTGTGCCACCATATGTACCAGCAGTAAGTCCACCAATTGAATTCAGTGCTGCGCTTAATGTTGCATTTGCAGTACCATTGAACAACTGTGCAGATGCAGTAATGTCACCACCAGTAACATCAATATATCTGTCTGTTTGGAATTGCGTTGCAGAATTGGCGTTACCTGTGATGCTTGTTACATCAATACCTGCGGCAGTAAGATAACCAACAGCAATGTTACCATTTATGTCACGCTTAACAAGTGTGTTACTACCATTTGCACTGGATGCAGCATCAATTGTTGATGTGTAGTATTGCCCACCAATATTAACAACACCTGTACCAGCAGGCGAACCAATGAACATGGTATTGGATTGATATGAATATGCTAATTCACCTGCTTGTAGACTGGCTGGTACGCCTGTGGTAAGGGAACGTCTAATTCTTAGTGTTGTATTTGCGCCTGACATGTTGTTATCCTTTTTATGTTAAATGGATTTAAATCCTATGATCTATTTATTAAAATGTGCCACCGTCAAAATCGCTAACCGTATTTAAAATAGTATTACTAATATATTCTGATCCACCAATGCTAATTATATTGTTGGTCCACAATTGACTTTCCACATTTAATGTGGAACTACCAATAAAAAGTGTATTGGAAAGAAAAGAGTAAGCTAATTCTCCGTCTGCTAGATTGCCAGGTGCCGTGTTCGCATATGAACGGAGAATCTGTATTGTTGTATTAGATGCCATTTAGAAGAACCCTGAATCAGCACCTTGGAAAGCCAAATAAGTTACTGAGTTTGCTACTGCGGCCTGAATTGCTGCATCTGAAATTACACCACCAACTGTTTGAACAGGCGCAAAACCACCAACCGGTGATACCACAATCGCAATCGGGTTAGGATTAATGTCTGTTGGTGCAGCTGCAAATGAAATTGCACCAGTTGTCGCTTCAGCTTTGATCTGTGTTCCGTCCAAGTCAATTGTGTTACCACTTAGATATAGACTTCGGAATTTATTTGTTCTACTACCAAGGTCAAACGCTCTGGAAGATGTTGGTAATAGATTTCCGTGTACAGGAGTGTCGGTACCAAGGCCCCTGGCAGAAAATGTTTTGGTTTGTGAGTTATAGACAATTACATCACCAGTGTTTGCGCCTTCCAAAGAAAGGTCAGTTAAACTCCTAAGTGTCTTTGTACCATAGGATAACGTCTGGACTTTAGTTCTCTGACCTTCAACTCTAACTTTTACGGTTGCAGGTTGTCTAACAGTTACGGTCGGCATGTTATTCCTTTAAAATACTGTAACTTGAGGTAAAACGTTCACAACTCCTTCTAAAACACGTATCACTGTGTTTGAAGAATCTTTGATAACCACATCATACACATAACGACCAGCAGAAATATTTGCCGTATTTGCATACGGTAAAGATAATATTAGAATACCTTCAGTTGGATCATTAACTGTTATTACAAAATTTGCGGTTGTGCTACTAGAATAGTATGACTTTTTCATGGCAGCTTTTACTTGGCTACCAGTTAGGGTAAAAGGTGAACCATCGGCTTGATCCAATGTAATGGATGTACTAAAGTTTGAACCTTGTTCTAGAAATAATTCTTGGTAACCAGCTGGCATTGTTTAACCCCTTTTGGAGGTATTTATACTCAAAGGAAATCGTAAAAAGTAAATTCGCTTTTTGGACTTTTGGATCTGTCGGAGAAAATTTTCGGGCCGGAACGCAAAAATTCGAAATTTGTTGTTAAATATTATTTTTCAATTCTTTTACTTCTGCACGTAATTCTTTAATACCTTCAATTAATAATGGAATTAACTTTTCGTAACGTACTGTTAAGTATTTCTCATCAATTGGTGCAGGCACAACAACTCCACAGTCCGGTAATTGTTTTTGAACCTGTTGTGCAGATATACCAATTTGACGATGTTTTGTATACCCTAATGATTCTGCTAATTCATTTTCTTCATAGTAGAAACCACTTAATTGTTCAATTTTATCTAGTGCATTTTCAATGTCACCAAGTTTAGTTTTCAATCTGTCATCAGAATAATATGCAGTAATGTTATTAGTTGCACGAATTTCACCCCCGGTACCAGTGGCTGCAGTACCAATACCTAATGAATTAAATTGAGGATTTGAACTAGTATCAATACCTTGGGGTGGTGAGTAGATGGCGGGGATGGCGGGCCTTCCACTCAAATCTCCGTATGCTCCAGATGTTGCAACAGTTGCTAAACCAGAAACTGAACCGGCAGCAATTCCAATATTTGTTGCAGTTACAGATGTAACCCTACCTTTTGCATCTACCGCAATTCTTGGAACTACTGATGCTGATCCAAATGTACCAGTGCTAGTACCAGCATTACTTAATCTAGCATCCGGTAATGTACCTGAACTGATATTACCAGCATTTGTTGTGTCTGAGGTTGCAGAAGATGCTAAACCAGAAACTGCACCAGCACCAATTGCAATATTTGTTGCAGTTACAGCCGTAACTCTACCTTTTGCATCAACGGTAATTGCAGGAACTGCTGATGCTGAACCAAATGAACCGGTGTTAGTACCAGCATTACTTAATCTAGCATCAGGTAATGTGCCTGAACTAATATTAGAAGCATTTGTTGTGTCTGTGGTTGCTGAAGCCGCAAATGTTGGATAACCAGTGATTTGAGAAGTTGCAATTTGTATGTCAATATTGGCCACTCCAGTTGCTCTGCCTTTTGCATCCACTATAATTCTTGGAACACGACTTGCGCTTCCATATGAACCTGCTGCAGCACCAGTATCAGGCAATCTCGCATCAGCCAGTGTGCCACTAGTAATTTGAGATGTAGCTATACCAATAGTAGTATTGGTGACACCAGTAATTCTACCTTGTGGATCAACAACTATAACTGGTATTGCGGCACCAGTACCGTGTGTGGCTGCTACAACATCCGTATTTTCTAGAACTGACGGCGTAATCTTTGTTGTCATTTATTTTGCCTTTTTATTTCATGCATTTTTGTTTTCATCCAATACATTTTCATAAAAATGTACATTTTCATTGGATTCAAAATTTATTTTTTGAGGATTAAATTTGTCAATTATTTCTTGATACAAAGGATGACTGGGTTCAACATTAATGATTTGAATAACATCATTTGGTGTTATATTTTTTCCTCGTTCAAATTCTTCCACAACAATGCGATCTTCTGGCAAAGCGTTTACTTTAACATAGGCTCGTATAGTGTTATGTGGAAATTTGGAAGTATGTTGAATATAATCTACTTGTAAAATTTTATTGATTGAAAGTGTCATTTATTTTGCTCCATTAAAAATTAAGTTTCAACTTATGTACCAACTTTATATGCCATAAATCTTACATGGCCTCCAGCATACCAATATCCTGCGGGTTGGTAGTTAGCATATGCTCTCCATTCAACATTAACGGTATCTGGTATTCTATAAACATGTTTGTTTGTGGCGCTTGGAATAGTTCCATCATTTCTCCAGCCAAGAACACTATCCGCATAATGTGCTCTACTGGTAGCTAACCCAGATGTTTCCCACCAATGCGTACCTGGTCTAAAATAATCATTAACCCATCTCATTGTAACTCTGACGTTATTACCTGCAGCTAGGTAATATGGTGTTTTTTGGCGACCTAACGCCGCAAAAGTGGTGTCCTCGTTAGACCAATGAAAATAACCATAAGGTCCGTATGTTTGAAATGGTCTTCCTGCAACATAGACATTACCGTCAGCTGGCATATAATTAACCGTATCATAATTTTGTGTTGTTAATTTAATTAATCTCCAAATACCATCAACAAGAACTTCAACAACCAACCATAGATAAACAGTGCCGCCTAACCACATACTGCTATTTAATCTTTGACCACGATAGAACATATCTGGTTCGGTTATGTTCCACCAACCTGCGCTAGGAATATTTAAATACTGAACTGAATTCCAACCTCCTGCGGGTCCTCCAGTGGAAGTGTAAATAACACCTCCAACTGATCCCATTCCAGCCATTTCTTGATAAGTAAAGTATGCTGTGCCTTGAGTAACATTTGATGCTGAACCAGCAGTTGTGGCGTATCCAGCATTTCCAGCACTTGATGCATATCCAGCATTTCCAGCATATCCAGCACTTCCAGCATAAGTGGCATTTCCAGCACTTCCAGCATAACCAACACTCAACGATCCGGTTTGATATGAACGCAAGTAACTATCACTACCGTTTGTACCCCAAACTCTTGGTGGGTTGCTAGCATTATTTTCGTCACCATTACTTGAATTAATGTAACCGGTTTGTAAATAACCGCTTGCATCAGTTCTTACAATTTTGTTTGATTCATTGTTTCTATCTGCATGTACATTTAATCCAGCAACAGTTGTTGAATTTCCAGCACTTGTAGCATAACCTGCATTTGTAGCAGAACCAGCACTTGTAGCATAAGAAACAGACTGTGAACCAATGTTGGTGCTGTTGATATATGTTACCCAGCCACCATAATTACCATTTTGTATATTTCTGGTTCTAAGTAAATTAGCATTGTCTTCCCAACCCCATGCAACCTGAACACCCCATAAATTAGATGCATTGGTGTGACGCATGTTCTGTTGGAACCACCAACTTCCACCTGGACCACCAGTTGAGCTTCCTGATGAAGTATCACCACGAAGAACTGTACTTCCGGCCGGAGCGTGTGAGAAATCGGTATTCCAATTGGAATTGAAACCCATTGTTACGTTATTTGCATAAGTAGAATTCGTAGCAAATGCAGAAGTGATATTCCAATTTCCAGAAGCACCAGTGCCTGTTAATGATGGTGCATATGAATTATAGTTACCAGAATCTAGTATAACATAAGAAGCGCCGCCTCGACTCCATCCGCCAGTTCTTAATTGGTTATCGGTACCAAGTCCAAAATTAATTGCATATAATCCAGGTCTGTGAAAAGACATGGCCGCAGCACCAGCGCCTTGTGATTGAACTTGTGGTCCTAAATGGCCAACATAAGAAACATCTTGGCCAGACACAGTATAACCTAAATCTCCAGCAGTACTAATAAGATTATTAGCACTATCAGCAATTCCGTTAATATTCACACCTGTCAGTCTTTGGAATCCAGTTGCACGATTCAATGCAATAGAAGTTGTACCAATAAAGTGTGATGAATTGCCTAGTATAGTACTTGAAATTGTACCACCAGATAATTTATCTGCATTTAATGATGTTAACCAAGTAGGATTTGCATAACTTCCTGTTGAATACAATCCATTTGTTACTGTACCTGCATTACCGGTTATACTGTGTGAGAATGTCCAACTAGAATTTGCTAAATCGTGTACATATTGTCCAGTTGCGAATGAAGTGTTTGCGGTTGCTTTGTTTATTGTTTGACCAATAACTTGACCAGAAAATGTGCCGCCAGTTTTTGGCATTTTACCAGATTCCAAACCATCAATTGCAGACTGAATAGTACCTGTTGTAAGTGCTCCTGTTGCTGGACCATATACAATGTTATTTGCAAAATATTCATACACTGTATAACCATCAACTTCAACCAATATTTTATCATTAATAACTGGTGCAACAGACATTGTTACTCTAGATGTGCCAGAATTTAAAGTATATTCAGATTCTAATTGTCGAACACCATTAATATACACTCTGACTTGGTTGGCCTGACTGAATGTTGGTGTTGTGAATATTGTTGTTGTACCATCTCCACTATATGACAATCTATTTGATGTAATTCTAGTACCAGGTTGAGTGCCTGCACCACCTGCACCAGCAGCAGTCCAGTAGAAATTACCTGTACCACCAGTTGCAAGTACGTAACCTGAAGTTCCACTTGCTGTACCTGTAGCAGCTGCAATCAATGTATTGAAAGCTGACGAAGCTGATGTTGAACCAGTACCACCAGATGATGTTGATAAAGGAGTTCCTGTTACTGTCAATCCTGTAAATGATGGACTTGCGGTTGTTTGCAAATCTTGTGATGTACTAATTGCCAATGTGTTTGCAGTAACTGAATGTATTGCAATGCCGTTATTAGATGTTAAGGTTAATGATGCACTTGTTGGTGATATTGAACCTCTTGTTCCTTTAATCTCAGCAGTTGCAGCATTAGCTTTACCGAAAGCCGCATTAGCCTGTGCAAATGCAGGCGCAATTTGTGGAGCAACGTTGTTGGCCGAAGCAAAAGCAGAATTGGCATAAGATGATGCTGAGTTGGCAGCACCAAATGCACTATTGGCATAAATTGAAACGGAGTTTGCATCACGGAATGCACCATTTGCATACAATGATGCGGAATCTGAACGACTTTTTAACCAAGTATTTGCTGCTGTTATATTATCATTTAGTGTTTTTGCAGCAGTCAGTGATGCAGCTTTAGTTCCATCAGTAGTTGATATTGAATCACTAATTTGTTGTTCGGTAATAATTCTGTAGTATGAAGATGATTCAAAACTATCTACATCATTAATATCAAAATAATTTCCTGTTTCATTCCAACGAATAGATGCATTTGATGCAACACCATTTGCTACACCATTAGCTGTTCTGAAAGTGCTAAATTTTGATGTTTGATTTGGTGTTCCTTGACTTATTATAAATTCATTTGAATTAAATACTGTTCTTCCATTAAGTGTGAAATTACCAGCAATACTTAAACCACCTTCACCGACTTGTAGGTTGTGAACTCTCGCTTCAGCACTTCCGGCATCAATTAAATTGGAAATGCGTACATTTGGTGTCCAAACATCAGTATTTGCTCTTATTGTGTTTGCTCTTACTGTGTCGGTTGCCCAAACATTTACTGTGTTAACACGGGTGTTTGCTTGTAATATATCAGTAAATGTGATACCATATACAGACAATGTGCTAGTATTAATAAATGTGTTTGCTTGAAGTTTATCTGTATATGTGGTACCATACACAGATAATGTATCGGTGTTTGCAGATGTATTGGCTTGAAGTTTATCTGTAAATGTGGTACCAGTAACTGAAGCAGTTCTTGTATTTGTTGATACATTAGCCTGAACTACATTGGAATATAATGTCCATACAACAGATGCATTGGATGTATTAGATGATGTATTAGCTTGTAACACATTAGTAAAAGAAGTTCCTGTTACTGATAATGTTGTAGTATTTGCTGATGTATTTGCTTGCAATTGATTCGTGTGTGTGATGCCAGATACAAAAGCTGTTGCAGTTGTTGTAAATGTATTTGCTTGCAATACATCTGTAAATGTGGTACCAGTGACAGAAGCTGTTGTTGTATTGGTTGACACATTAGCTTGCACAACATTAGCATATAGTGTATGCATAACCGATGCATTAGATGTATTGGTTGATGAGTTGGCTTGCACTACATTTGCATATAGTGTGTGCATAACCGATGCATTGGAAGTGTTGGATGATGTATTGGCTTGTAATACATCTGTAAATGTGGTACCAGTAACAGAAGCTGTTGCTGTATTTGTAGATATGTTTGCCTGTACTACATTTGCCCACAAGGTATGTATAACGGATGCATTGGCTGTATTGGTAGATGTGTTTGCTTGTAACACATTTACCCAAGCTGTGCCACTTACACCAACAGATGTTGTAGTAACATGTGTATTGGCCTGAATAGTTGCAGTAAGAATACTTGTGTTTGCTTGCACATCATTAGTAAACACTTTGTTGTTTGCAGAAAGTGTACCTGTCAATACACTGGTATTTGATTGTATTCTGTTGGTATACAGTGTGTTGAAAATTGAAGCATTAGAAGTGTTGACAGAATTGTTTGACTGCAATGTTTCTGTAAATGTTCCACCTACTACAGAAATGCTTCCACCAAATCGTGAATTGTTTGCAACTCTTAGTGCTGTGTCTGATCCTAAAACGTTTAATACATTACCAACATTGGCTGTTCCTGTTGTTGCAAGACTTAGATTTCCATTTGAAAAGTAACCTTGCCCTTCCACATTCAAATTGTTTTGAATGATTGCAGAAGAACCAATACCTTGCACTGAAAATGTCTTTTGAACAATAACATTTCCGTTTGATTGTAATGCTGTCTGTGAATTTTCTGAAAGGAATAATGTTCCAGAATCTTTGACATAATTTTCTTTGGCAAGAATGTTGTTTTCGGTAACCAGATTGTTGGTCGCAACCATCCAATCACCAAATGTATTGGCATAACTTAATGAGGATACTGTATTAGCCATTTTAACCTTTTTCTAATAGTTTTAATAACAAACTTTTTATTTCCGTTATATCTTCCCTGAGCACTTTGACCTCAGACTTAACATTATTTATTTCTTCTTTTTGAGACTCTAGTGCTCGGCGTTTATTTAAATATTCATCCAAACCATTTTTATCTTGGTTTATGATTGCACCACTTCTAGTGTCTCTAACCAATTTTGTACCTTCAACCCTCAAGTATGTCATAATTATGCAATCGAACTATTGATATTTGAAGGTAGTGCAATACATCTCATGTCTGTCAAATAAGGTACAATAGTTGTATCTGTAGTCAACAAAACAATTTTGATTGCAAACTGATTGAATGAGTTATATGTTTGGCCATTTGTTGATGTATAAGAAACATAACCTTGTTCTGTACCTAAACTTCCTGGTGCAAAAGTGTATTCATGCAAATCACCTCTGAATTTAGAATACAATGTATTAGAATTCTTTGTTTTGGTCATTAGGATCCAAGAACCATCAGCAAAAGATTGCGTATCATTTCTATTCAAAATCTTGTAGTACACTTGTATATCTGTTTTTGCGGGACGATATGCAGACAAATAGACATTCAAATCTCCAGAATCAAAACCTGCTTCCAACACAACCTTCTTGGTTATATATCTTGTTGCTGCAGGACCACCATTCTTGGAAGTTTCACCTGTAATGATTGCAGATGCACCTGCCGCAGAACCACCAGAAACATCAATTGAAACAGTTGGTGTTTCTATGTATCCTGAACCTGGTGTTGTTAGGTAAATTGAAGTAATTTTACCAGCTTCAATCACAGGTGATGCATAAGCTTGTACTGCATTTACACCTGTTGGCGCAGAAATGGCAACTGTTGTATTGCCTGTTGCATAACTGCTTCCTTGAGAAACAATAGATATCAAACTATTTGACAATTCACAATTGTTTATGTTGTATTGAACTGTAAATACAGTAGTACCAGCATCAGAAATGACTGGAGAAACTGCATTATCTTGTGATGATAACTGGCCGTACAATGAGAAAGATGTTTCCGAATTGGCAACCAAAACTCTTTGTCGTTGATTATCATCCAAATAAATGTGTTCATACATTGTTGTACCAAATTTACCTGGATTTATTGCAACTTGGCCAGCAGATGTACCACCTTGCAGTGTTGCATCATAGGTATAGTTGATTGAGGTTGATGATGGAACAAAATCGGTTGTTGATATATTAAAAGCATCCACTAATATATTAGAATTTGATGTTGTTGATATCAAATCTGTCATTGTGTTTGCATTTTTATAGAAATCAATTTCAGAATCAACCAAAGTTCTTTGTGGCAACTTTTTAGGTATAACCATTCTGATTGATGGTGTAACAGCAGTGTTAAACACACAACGTTCAATTGTAAACATTAGATTTTGGTTTTGATCTGCTTCCCATGTTTGTGAATTCTGAGAAAGGAATAAACCACCAACATAATGTGCAGCAGATATCTTTGTAATTGAACTTGGATATGGATCAGTCGGAAGATTTTTTACCGTTGACGGTAATGCTTCTTCATTGTTTGATGCGGTCCACAATGTATATTCATTTGACGAAGATTTTACCATAAACGCATACAATACACCAGATTGAATATAAACTGGTGAACTAAATGTGAATTCTGTGTATGCGTTTGTATCCAAGTATTGTGGTGTAGAAGAAACTCTAACTTTAGTTGGATCCAAAGTGGCCACCGCATGATCCAATGTTACTCCGTTTGGATAACCATTCAGTGTACCAACAATTGAAAGTGTTATTGGTGAACCATCATTTGTTGATGTTGGTTTTGATGCAAAGAACACTCTGATTGTTGATATAAAAGCACCATTTGGAAAGTTTGTTGGGTCAATCTGGAAAGTTTGAGCAACAGGATCACCTGTCCAAGGCGGCGGTGGTTCCAAATCTGTAACTATTCTTCTTGATTGTACTTCTGTTGTATTGGTTGTATAAGAAGAATCTTTATACAATGTTTGTCTGAAAGTATCTTTTGCTCCAGATGGTGATGCACCAAAATCAATATTTTGTTTATTGACTTGTAGTCCTTCTGCATAGAAGGTACCTTCAGCATATGTTGTTACTGTGCCAACATTGTTATTGATACGATTGTCTAAACGGAAGACTTTTTGGCCAGTATGGAAAGTATTTGCTGGTACAGTGAACACACCAAAGAAATCGCCACGTTCATTAGATTCAATCGAACCGGTACTTGAACCGATAGAGTATGTTTCTTTATCTGGTAAACCAACAACTGAAGCTACTGCTATAGGTGTTGCAAGTGTTGCTACTTTTGTTGATCCAACATAATCTGAAATCACAGCTGACTGGCCAGCACCTGTACCAGATGTTATATAAATCGTTAAACCATTGTAAAAATCATTTACACTTGATGCTAATGGTGATAATTGTATTGATGTAAGAGATGTTGAATCTTTTAATGTGCCACTATAGTGTTCACTTGAGTTACTAAATTGTGTTGCAACAACACTACCCGAAGCAGTAGATGACTGATAAACACCTGATGCATTGAAGAATCCATTTTGTAAAGCTAAACCATTATTGTATGTGGTTGTCTTAAAGTCATTTGAAACATATAAACGAATCTTGGTTGTATCTGTGTAGTTGTACACACCTTCAACTTTACCTGTAGGTGTGAATGTACCGGCTGAATAGTAACCAATAATGTCGCCAGCTTTAAATGTGCCAGTCACGGATGCAACTTCAATTGTATTCAATCTACGAACATAAGAATCAACACTTACATTATCAAAGAAAGCATATAACTTGGTTTTAATTAACAGGTTAGAAGCTTTAATCATAATCTGCTGTGGTTTGATCCACGGCAAAATACTAATATCATTTATGTAACCATTATTCAATGAATAGGTGTTATCTATTTTGTTGTATGGTCCAAGTAAATTAGTTTGTTGTTCTTTAAACTTTGTCAGGTAAGTTGAAGAAAGTGTGGAATTTTGTATTGTTGTTTGTTGTAAACCGGTTGATCCACCTGTCCAACCAACACTATTAGATACTGTTGCCCAGGGGCTAGATGTTTGTGACTGTAAACTTGTTGCTGATGTTCCGGGAACTGTTTGCCAATCACCAAAAGATAATGTGTTGTTTACATTACCTCTTTGATATATTTGCAAACTAGGATCAACAACCAACAAAGCGGGTGAATATGTTGTATCAACCCAATTGTCCATGTTTGGAGACAACGACAAGCTACCTTTTGAAAAAGGTGTATTGAATGGGTTCACATTGGTTGTTCTGCTTGCCAATTTTTGTGATACTATAATGCTTGTGGTATATGGCAATGTGAAATAATTCACTGAACCATCTCGACTAACATTAAAATTCAACGCAGAAATTGATGATGATGTTGGTGAATTCATGTTATACACCATGGCCAAATTCTTCAATGGGAAATTTTTAACATCTTGGCCAGCCGTTAACTGTCTGGTTCTTCTATTAATGTTTGCATTGAAATCAGTAACACCAGAGTCTGAAGCGGAAAAACTTGAGAAATCATCTACCATAATACCATTTTTGAATCTATTTAATCCGTATGCATCAGAGATTTGCAATGAGTTTGCATTTTGTTCCAATGAATTCAAAGAAGTATAGTATTCAACACGGTTAATTCTTGTGTCAAGGCCAGCAATGTCAGCCATTGTGTAACGGCGGTGTTGCACTTTTTCTATAGACAAATCTGGTAATTTACCAACAGGTGACTCGGTTGTTACATATCCGGTATATGGATTGTGTGTAATGTTGGCTATTGTTAATGAGGAATCTGGCTCATTAGGTAGAATAGGGTTGATTGAAGGAGAACCCTCAACTATTTGTAGACTTCTATCTTTGGTTAAAACTAATTTATCTTTACGACCAAGATAATGTTCATAGTCACAAATAAAACTTGTTGAATCTACAGGCAATAAAATTCCAACTCTTGTGTCTGATGGATTAGAGTAACGGAAAACAAAATCTGTTTGAGCATTTTGACGGGATGGTCTAAAATCCAAACAATCTCTCAACGAATATGTTGTTCCATTTTTACTTGTGTAATCTGGAATTTCTCTATAATTTTCTGGTGAATCTGAACTGGTGTAAGATGTTTGACTGAAATAACCATCACCACCAGAATGCTTGTAGTAATCAAGGTACACAAGTAAATTGCCTGCTGGTTTAGGTGCACCAGGTTTTAATGTAATTGATGCATGGTCATAATAACCATCTCTTTGGCCATTATCGAAAACATAATTATTTGTAACATCATATGTTGAATTATTATACATTGTTGTTAATGGCAATGTACCTGAAGCTTTTGTATCAATGATTTTTACAATTCGTTTCACATCAGATAGATACAATGATTGTTTTGTTCCAGGAGCAACAACACCTGCGGCTTGTATGTAAACTTGGCCACTAGAACTTACACCATCGTCAACAAATGTGTAGGTGTTAACTTGTGTTCCATTGGTTACAACTGTTGCATTGGCCGCAGTAACTAAATTTTTAATTTTTAAGACAAAACCAGAATCGGTTGCAACAGGCACATCAACTTTAAATATGATTGTTGCTGTAAATGCGGTCAAATCTGCTGTTGTGGTTGTCAATGTTGCAACAGATAAATCACCATTCATTGAAATGGCTCTAGGAGATACTGACCAATTAACAATATCACCAGCTGCAAACTTTGAATTTGATTGGGCATTCGTCACAATAATTGTGAAGTTTTCTCTGACCAAATCTGTGCTCAAAGCCTGGCCTGCTGTACCTATATGTGAAATTTTATCATTGTAACTTGAAAGGTCCACAGTTGCAGACAGTGTACTACCAGCAACACCAAAAGGTACACCTCTAATTTCAATAAAAGATGTGTAGATTGCATCGGTAATATCAGAGACAAATGGTAAACCTATTGGAAACAATAGTTCTGGTTTATTTGGATTTTCAAAAATTGCATCACCAGAAGCTATACCATTTTGTTTTCCAGTATCATCTATTTTTGCACTACCATATACAGTATAGTTACTGTTGTTAACTTGCAACATAGATTCCGCATCAGCGGTATTAAAATTCATCACAAAAGTGGATGTATTGTCTGGTGTTACACTCCAAGACCTATTCACAGTTGCAGTTCTTGTTGAACCTACGTATGCAGTAATTGTTCTTGTTTCACCTGCATTTGTTCCTGATGTAATTGAAATGTCAACACCAACATAAGCATCATTAAATGAAGATGTTTGGCCATTTGTTCCTGGTAGAACTACTGTGGTTGAACTTGCTGAAGCAACTGTACCGGTTAAAGCTTGGTTCTGCAAATCGTACACCATTGCTTTGAAGATATGTGTATTTGCATTGGCTGTTGGTGCGCTTTGGTAATCTAAACCACGAATGTAACCTCTGGCCACCAATGTGGAATTGTAAGTTGTTGTATTGGCTGTATGTACATTATCAGTTGAAACACAATGAAAGTCTATTGTGTTTGCTGTTGTTACTTCAAATGTTTTTGAGTTGGCGCCATGCACATTTGATACAATAAAATAACTACCATAGTTAATAACTGTTGTGTCATTATTTTTTAAAGATGTTGCCCTTGCACGGTTGGAAGATATATTAACAGGTGAAGGATTCTCTACACGATAACCATGCACATATGCAAGGCCTTTACCCACACCCATTATGTACTTGTCCTCATCATCCGGATCAACTTTTGGTGTTATACTGAAATCGTTTACAATGTAATCACCATTGGTTTCGTAGTCACGCTTTGCAAAGTAATCATCAATGGCCGCATAAACTGATCCATCAACCATTTTGAAAACATTACCATCTTCAACACGAAGTAACTCAATGAAAAATTGGTCATCACCAAAGTACAATGGTTTTGATGTTAGTTCAAGACTAATAACATATCTGTCTGCACCAGGTGCTTGGTAGTTTGATGCACCGACCGCAGGATCCAACAATGACGCATCGTTTGCATAGTCATAGATTGTTTCGGTAATTTCCAAACCAACCCGTCTGGATGGTGTGTTGTCATACTTACTTAAAATGATTGTTACTGGTTCAATTTGTACAAAGTTACCGAGAACATAGAAAACACCTTTGGCAATCGAAACAACAGAAGACTCACCGGTTGAATTGTTTGTTACTGCTTGGCAAGCTTTATTTGAATTCACATCATAGATAATATCGTTGTCAGTGAATCGTGTACCTGATTTGTATACGACAACCAATGTTGGTGGATCACCTTCACCTGCGGTACCTGTTGGTTGTGCTACAGCAACAACTTTAGCTCTAATTGTTCCTGTTGCATTAGTTAACAATAAACCACTGAAATCGGAAATATCAATTGTTGCACCATTATATGTGGTTTGTAATTTGATGTAGTAACAATTGAAATTCGTGGTAATTTGGCCACCAGTTACGGGAGAATTTTCTTTGAATATGTTATTGGCAAACTTAGTAATCTGATCCTGTAGGATTGTTTGTGCCTGTGTTAATTCTCTGGCCTGTACTGCCTTACCTGGTTTGAATAAGATTCGATGAAAGTTTTTTGTATCATCGAAATCATCATAGTAAGGATCAACGTTAAAATTTAGAGCCATTTTTTTCCCTTAGAAACCTAATACAAATTTGAGTTGTTCTATTCCGTCATCACTTCTTTGAACACTTGATCTATTTTCAATATATGCCAAATATCCAGAATGTATTGCAAAATTTGGAAGACTATACGACAATACAGTCCTTGTTGATGTGGTTGTTTGACCAAAAATAGGACTATTAATTACTGGAACACCTTTTGTATTTATTAGCTTTATTAGATTGGTAGAAAGATTAAAGTATAAAACTGTTCCAGTAAATGTTGGATTGTTGGCTGGACCTTGATAAACAATCTCATCCATTTGGAATCCAATGTCTGAACCTGCCGCCACAACGATATCTGTTGTTGTACTATATGCAACACCATTTGCATATACAGGATTATACTGTTTGGTTGTTGGATTAATTATGATACCTAGTTGGTGGAAATCAATATCTGTTGGTAATAGTCCATTTTCTGTACCTTCAAACTCGCAAGTTAACATCACATGGTCACAACCTAACTCAGAAACCGGATCAAATCCATGGCCACCAACAGGTGAAGTTGATGCAGCCAGTGTACAACCATTACCAAAACCAGATTCAACTGCAACACTTACATAAGAATAATTACTACCTGGATTGGTAACAATAACATCGTGAATGACACCGTTCTGTACATTTGCCGTAGCTGCCGCACCAGTTCCATCACCAGTGATTACTATATTCACTACAGAATTGCCTGGATCATATCCTGAACCACCTTCACTCACATTAATAACATCTATACTACCAACACCGGCAGATGTAATTAATGGGTTTGGTGTGTTTGTACCGATAGCCACTGGCATCCATTCTTTGTCCATGAATTTAAGTTTTAGACCAGTATCAATTGTGTACATGAATTTCCATTTGTAACCATCTTCACCTTGGAACATTTTGTTTGCAGTATATGTACCTGGTTCAAAGTATGGTTCTACTGTTGATGGTTCATCATTATTGTTCCATAAACATTTAAAAACTTGGTCATATTTGTTTTTCACATAGAAATTATAAATTATATAACCATTTTCATCTTTTGCAAACATATCTCCATCATCTAGAAAACAATTATACAAAACACCTGAAGTCCAATCTATTCTTTGTATGACTGGTGATATGTCATTGGTCTTTATCTGTTTCACAATAAACATATTCTTGTACACCTGCTTGATTGATTTCAAGTCGGTTGCAGGAACAGGTGGGTTTACATCATCATCCCAGGCCAAAGGTTTTGCCAGAAAACAATAGAACACATTGATTGGTTCTGTCAAATATGGTGGCACCACAGCCACCGGTGCATAGTACATCAACCCTATCTGGGAAACTTTTGAACCGTTTGTGAGAATATTTTTATTTGCCATGATTTATTTATTAAGCGTGTGAAACTTTAACGAAAGTATTTGCAAGATCACCGTTAGCAACAAAGTATCTTAAATGAGCACAACTCGCCGCCGGCATGTTGAATGTTGTGTCATGTACTGTTGAATTTAATGCAGAAATACCGTGTGTAATTGTTTTTTGTGCTCCAGAAGAATTCACTAACCAAAGTTCAACAACTTTACCTGATATAAAATTACTATGTGAAACTGTTAAGTCTGCAACTAGATTAGCCTTAATCATACTATCTGTTGCATAATCAATTGTGATTGTTGTTTGGTCTCCTACTGGCAGCCTTGGTTTAAATGTGTATCCGTTGTTTGCAGAAAATAATCCAGAAACAATTAAATTACCATCAAAAATTGCACCACTTGTATTTGCTAATGCGGCCGCAGCATTTGTAAAGGCTGCTTGTGCAATCGGTTCAATAATATCCAAACGACCTGCTTGTGTGGCAGCCAAAGATTGTGCAGTGTTTGCTTTCGAGAATGCTGCGTTTGCATATTGACCAGCAGAATTAGCTGCACCAAACGCACCGTTAGCATATGTTCCAGCAGAATTGGCTGTTGTGTATGCATTGTTGGAGTTTATGAATGCACCGTTCGCAAATACACCAGCAGAATTAGCTGCACCAAACGCACCGTTGGCATATAATGCAGCTGAGGTTGCCACATTTGCAGCTGTAAATGCACCATTAGCATACAATGATGCCGAATTCGCTACACCAAATGCTGCGTTGGCATAAACACCCACTGTATTGGATGAATTAAATGCGGCATTTGCTTGTGGCCATACTTGATTATTGGATTGGCTAAAGGCAGCATTAGCTTGTATGAACGCAGCATTGGCATACAATGAACCAGAATTTGCGGTACCAAACGCAGCATTTGCCTGTGGCCATACTTGATTATTTGAACGACTGAACACTGCATTTGCTTGTATGAATGCACCGTTGGCATACAACGATGCGGAGTTGGCTACACCAAATCCACTGTTTGCATAAGAACTGGCTGAATTAGATGCTTCAAAAGCACCGTTAGCATATAGGCTTGCAGAATTAGATGCAGCAAAAGCACCGTTAGCATATAGACTGGCTGAATTGGATGCACCAAATGCACCATTAGCATATATCGCAGCTGAGTTTGCTACACCAAAACTAGAATTTGCTCTTACAAATGCACTGTTTGCAAATGGACCAGTTGATTCTGTGGAAGTATTCTGTGATGATCCATCTGCAAACTTCAATGGTTTTGCAACCAAGTTCACACCATCTGTTGATATTTTTACTTGAACTTTGTCTGAACCTGGACCACCTGCGATGATATTGACTGTTCTACCTGCGGTTGTTGTACCTATGATTAGGTTACCACCTGTTGATGTTGCGGTGTTACCTTGTACATACAAGTAACCATCTAGTGGTAATATGGAAGTGAATATTGCATCGGAGCTGGTAGAACCATGTATACCCAAGTCAATATAATCTCTTTCATCTGTACCAACATCAGCGGTGATAACATGGTCAGCTGAACCAGAAGGTGTTTTATTTTGTAAGTTTGTTTGTAAATATGCCGAACTGTTACCAACAAACTGTGCAATAACATTTGGAAAAATGATTGCGTTGTTACCAACATTCAATGCAGTATTAGAATATAAACTTTCAGCCAAAGTTTTAGCAGTGAATTTACTGGTGACACTGGTTGAATTATCAATACCAACCAAGATTGTATTGGATGTGTTACTATCTAATCGTGTTAGATTTGGTAATTGCGAAATTTTTACTGTTGACATTGTTTAC
>Ga0222712_10001252_pt1 | contig 32068 bp, 48 predicted proteins | sample C33_657DmetaG_FD_165043 | JGI IMG/M metagenome (GOLD analysis project Ga0222712, IMG submission 165043) | Estuarine water microbial communities from San Francisco Bay, California, United States - C33_657D | ecosystem: Environmental > Aquatic > Marine > Unclassified | place: USA: California...
CTACTTAACTCAGGAGTCCCACCCCACATGGTCCCCAATAAATAATCTAAACCCCGTGTCACCATGTTTGAGTCAATTCGTAAAATCCTAAATCTTTTTACCCCAGCACAGCGCATCCTTGCGCTCCTAATTCTCGTCTCGACCCTCGCCATAATCCAACTCGGCCCGACCCTAATCGAGGAAAACACCAAAAGCTGTCCAGATCTAGAGGTACAGATCCAGAGTCAATCCCGCCAAATACAAACATTAACCCTACAGGTAGAGTCCTTAACTGATCAGATAATTCAGGATCAGGTACAATGCGATAAAAACTTAATGGACAAAGGCGAGCAAATACAAACCTTAATTGACCAGGTAATCGAGGCAGCGCAGGCTAGTCTTAACCAAACGCTACCAGTAAACCCAGACGAGGTCCCTAGTGATCCCGATACCAGAGTACTTAAGGTAACGACCCGGCCAGAAGCAGAACCTCGCCAGGACCAAACCTTAAAGAAACAGATAGAAGCACTGACCCAATTAAAACGTAAAGTTAATAACACTATAGTAACGAAACATCAGTAGTCTATTTTAGACTGCACACTAGATAGCACGCTACTACGGAGTCCCATACACCAAACACTACCCCTCTTCTAGATCCTAGAGATCCAGACACCCAGACCTAATCTTTTACTACGGAGTCCTGCCTGGCCTGGCAAAGAGACCATATCTAATCTAGATCTACAGGACTCTCTACCCAGAAACAGGAGACCCCAGACCCCGATCTATCCCAACCCATACCCAAACCAGCCTGCCCCCAACTATTAAACGGTCTCTCCCAAGCCCTACCCTCAGACACTAAACGGGGTTGCCGTAAAGCTGCGCGGGCCTCGCCGGCTTACTACGGAGTCCCACCTGGGAATATTCTGGCCCCACTAGCTCCCACTGTCCTCTCCTCTCCACTTACCCACTCAGCCACGGGCTCCCAGTTGGATGTGAGTGGACGGTTACCTGGGATAAATAAAGCTATAAACGGGAAACTATGTGGATTAAGGAGGCAGCCAAGACGGCTAACGTAAGTACAACAACTATCTGGCGAAGAATTAAAGACGGCCGAATCCGGAGTACAAAGATGCCTAACGGTAAGATCATGTGTTGGGATGACGATGTCTATGCCATGATCGGTCGAAAGCTAATTAGAGAGAACTGGACGGTAGTCTACAGTAGGGTTAACTCTACTACGGAGTCCAGTCGAGAGCTTATGAGGAGACAACAAGACACTGTTCTGCAATGGAGTCTCCAACGGGGTCTCACGATCGATAAGGTTTACGAAGACTGGTGTCCAGGCACCGAGTTCAGACCGCATAAGAGACCTGGTGTACATGAACTCTTACAGGATATAATAAAGAAAAAGGTAAGTGTCGTTATTGTTGAGACACCTGACAGGTTGGCACGGGTAGGCTTCGACCTATTCCCTGCCCTATTACGTTACTACGGAGTAGAACTGGTGGTCCTTAACCGGGCCATTGGGGTCGCCGCATACCAAAAGGAACAGGAAGAAGACCTACTGCAATTACTACAACAGGCAAAGGTAGAAAGAATAGACCAACTTGCAGGGGATCCTAAACCCAAACCCCAGAAGGACACCCGCAATATCGTTAAGTCTGCGGACCGGGATCACCCGAAAAAGATAGTCCCTGACTGGGATGGTGCACCCGATCTAGGGGACCTAGACCTAGGGGACCTAATGTAATAAATAACCAAAAATCCCTTCTAAAATGGCAAAAGCAAAAGGTGCAACAGCTGGTATTAAAGTGGCTAATACCAAACGTAAGAGACCAGGAGTACACTCAAAGTGTAAAAACTCGGTTAACAAGACGGGACGCCATTGGAAAAAGGCGAGCCGGGGTCAAGGCTGAAGCCCAACAGTTCTTCAGTTCTTTAGTTAAAGGGATCCTCCAATGGGTCCCTTTTTCTTTTAGCTATAGTAACTAATGGCCCGCTTGGGATAGCCCATCCTGGAGGACCTAGGATTATTCCAGTAGAGATACCAACAGTAATCTAACCGGTCGTTACCCCGTTACCCATTCCAGAGACCCTGCCCGGAGCCAGAAACTCTCCCCATATACTTGCAGCCCCGGTAACCTAGCTAGCGGGTCTCTAGAAAAGGTCCCCGAGGCAGGCCAGAGACCCGGCTCTTCCGTGTACAGGCGGGCGATACGACGCGCGATAGCCAGAGACTCTCGAGAATTCCGGAAGTAGGTGCACAAAAAAAAGGGAGCCGAAGCTCCCTTAACTAGTCGTCAAACCAAGTAAAAATTATAGATTGGCATACTTAGCCATTTCCAGATCGAAACCGCCTTTTGATCCTTTTGCAAATAGGCTACCTGCATGGGCTTTCAATTCGGCTTTATTATCGAACTCAATTCCAGAATTATTTGATCCTAGGAATGTGAGTGCATTTACTGTTTCCCAAACTGAAGCACTGGTTTTGATCACCGCTTTTTGGCGTTCGTTTAGTTTGTATGGATCGACTCCCTTGCCGACGATGCGGTCGATAGTTGAACGATACTCTCCAAAGTAATTACGTTCTACTGCGTCGACGAAACTTTTCTTCAACTCCGGATTTGGCTCGATCACTTTACGCTGTGCTAGGATCATTGAACTCTCCAATTCTAGAAGACTTGCTTTTGTTGATTGTGCTCGACGGATTGACCCTTCGAATTGGGCAGGAATAAAATTCGCCTTCTTCATTTCGTCAATACGGTTTAGGAAAAGTCGGACATCATCGGCTCCGGTGCCTGTTAATCTGAAATTATCGAGGAAGCTTATATCTCGACTGCCGCCGATTGCTCCGCTTCCGAAAGAAACTCGTAGACCATTCGAGCAGATGAGCCGCTGATTATAGCTTTCAACTATTGTATCTTTATCTGTCTGAACGATTGAAAATCCAAACTTAAAGAATTCGTCCTTTCCAGCCTGGGCAAATCCTATCTCGTCCCCATTAAGGAAGTTGATTTGTACTGCACCAGTCTCTGCATTCTGGTCGATGGTTTCAATGATGAGGTTTGGATGCTCGTTCATAATAGTCTCTGTAATATCAAAGACACCATCATTGGTTAATCGTCGATAACGTTTCGGTGCACAGATATCAATCAACTGACGGGAACGTGCGTTACCAATTAGGAGTACTGTATCTGTACCGTGTTGGCGACGATACTGATTAAGACCATTCATCAAGGCGGCCGCTACTTTACCGTCTGAGTTCTTCATAAACTCTTTCGTCAAGCTAGCATTCATCTTTAGTTGACCTGCAAGTTTAAGGAAGAAACCACTACTGCATTTGACACGTGTACCGTTGATCTCTATCTCTCCTCTTGACAGGGAAGTATCTGTTAACCTTATCGCCGAGATTGGAATCTCTTTGGTAAAGTTTTCTGCTCCTATCAACTCAGCTCTTACTGCTGCAAATTGTTCTTGGGTTATTTCTCTAGACATAATTTCTTTTTTATCCGTTTGACTTAAGATTAATATACTAATTTTCTGGTTCCTTTTAAAATTATTCGGTAATTTCTTCAGATGGGACTACGGAGTAAGCGGTCTCTTCTGTCTCTTGATCACGACCGCCGAGGAAGATCTTCTCAAACTCTGATGTCAAGTCATGCTGGCGAATAGTCTCCTTTGTTTCAAAGTCGCGCATCTCCTCTGTCTCTTTCCAGCGTCGCTCGTCGTAGACTACCTTACCCTCTTCGTTTAGGACATAGTAAAGACGTTTGCCAGTACCACTACCACCACGACGGTTTTTGGTAAACTCGATATAGCGCTGGCCAGTCAAGTCAAATCGGATCTCTAACATGGCAGTAGTCGCGTGTTTTAGGTAAGTACTACCTACATACTGGCCGCCTTTTGTCATGTGCTGAATTGCGAGTACTGCACAGCCACTCTTCTCAGCCGCATCGATCATCATATTGGTTAACCAACTCTCTGCTTTAGTTGACTTCCAGTTGTGTACCTCTTTTAATTTGACAAGCACATCTTGGTAGGAATCTAAGAGGATAATATCGTAGTCACCATTGAAACTCTTTTCCAATACTCCGGCGAGCTGACCGTCCTTGACATAATCCATGAGGAGTAAGGTTGGGACTTTCCCGATTGCTGGTGTCTTTCGATAATAGAACATAATATCGTTACGAGTCATTTCGCTCGAGATGTAGAGGATACGCGCCTCTGGATTTAGGTCAACAATTTCGGCCAAGGTATCCAACATTACAGTAGACTTACCTACACCTGACTCGCCGATTACAATATTGACTGTACCTCCATAGATACCTCCTCCCACTTCATGGTCTGAAAATAACTGGTCAATCATCTTGCCCGTTTTAAATAGGCCGAATGAAGGAAACTCCATGTCCTCGACCTTGATTGGCGTAACATCTATTACTTTAGGTGGGACTACGGAGTAAGGCTGGTCGGTCTCTGGTTGCGCAATCTCGGCTTGGCACTTTTTAAGTACGCCATTAAATGAACTGTAAGCAATCTCTTCGGGTCCAGTGTACTGGATTAAGAACTCGGTATGAAGGTCGAGTACCTTGCCTCTTGGTGGTATGCCTCCACATTTGTCGTTAAAATACTTGCGGATTATTTGCTCTTTCTTTCCTCCTTTAATTTCGATCATAATTTTTGGTTTAATTGGTTTGACTAGAATAATATACTAAATTTTCGAAGAACTGTAAAACTATTGCGCACTTAATTTCTGTAAAAGCGTTAGCTCGTCAGGTGACAGTTTGTCGATGCCACCACGCTCGTTCGCAAGATCTAATAGATCGTCAAGCGTCATTTGAATCTTGAAGGTGGTGAGGCCATTAGTCGGCGTCTCTAGCGGTGCGATCGCTTCCTCGAACTCTCTGAGGCATTTGAAGTAATTTGCCATTTCACTCTCTGGAAATAGGGTGCAGTTCGCGTCACTCTCTAGGTCGATCACGATAATAGGTAGGACATCATCCATCGACTCTTCAACATTACGATAGGCTTTCGCGATATCAGATGGGCCTGCATCCGAGTAGATAAAGCTAACGAATCCAACTCCAACTGAAGTTCCTAAAAGAGGCCAATCGTTTTTCATTACGAATGGTACCAATGCTGCTGCGTCTCCACTAAGTAGTTCAGCTGCTCCAAATCTAAATACTGCTAATTTTTTCATTCGTTTTGTTTTTAAGTTATATAGTAAATATAACCAATTTAATTCAATCGGTAATGCGTTTCCGAAATTATTTTTCGAAGAAAGTCCAGAGACCCGTTGCATAGCTAGCCAAAGTCGGTCACATAAAAAAAGCCGACTCACGCCGGCTCCTCATCTAACTTAAAACATGGGGTTTATTCTATAAATATCTTGCGTCCTACTGTGTGGAGGCGAGGTCGGGATTGACCATCAATTATCTCTCCATCAAGTAACCAGTTGGGTTGTTTACGTGGGTTGTACTTGGCCTGCTGCGGGGTCTCTTGAAGTTTATCTGGCTGGACAAAAAGTATTTCATCACAGAGTATCCAGGCACAGACTGTTTTGTTGGCCCCTTCAAATATCTTCTTAGCGACTCCTCGGTGGTTACGAAAGCTGCAATTAGTCATTACTATACTAACCTCTTCTGGGTCAAGATAGAGGACACCGGCCGCGAGGCCTTCTACTTTCCATTTCTGATAATTTTTACCAGCTCCTAGATTAAAACGTACTTTAATTCTCTTGTTCATGGGTTAAGTTTTAAGTATAAGTAAATATAACCAATTAGTCCGAATGGGTAATGCGTTTCTTAAAATAAAATACCAGAGACTCTGTGAATCTTTTGCCAAAGCAGGACACATAAAAAAAGCCGGATTGCTCCGGCTTCTTAAATAATTAATCCCTAATTATACTTCGTCAACTCCTGAAAGAACGTATGCGAGTGGGATCGGTTCCTTTTCAACTCCCGCAACTAACCACTCTCCCTCTTCAGTTAGGATATAACCATACTGTTCAAAATCTTTTCTAAAGAAATCGGCCACTCCTGCGTCCGCTCGGGCTGGAATCTTTTTTTCTCCACGATCCCGATGGTAAGCGACTGTGTGGCCTTTAACCGGAGTATCGAATGTGTGGCCCTCTGGTTTTTCTATACTCTCTTCGAGGAATGATATTGCTCCAAGTTTAATGAGTGCCTCAACCTTTTCTCGATCTTGATAATGGTCGATTAGGGTTTGACCGACTCCTTCCGGATAACCATCCCAATGACAGTAAATAGATTTAACAATTCGCTCACCGTTCTTGTCAGTTAGCTCAATTCCAATTCTGCTGCGTGTTGCCATAATTATTTGTTTTTAAGTTGGTTTGTTTATATAGTAAATATAACAAATTTGGTAATAACTTGTATGCGTTTCCGAAATTATTTTCTAAAGAAAGTCAAGAGACCCAAGCCTAAGCTTCTTCCAAAAATCCGCTGACCTCATCCAATATTCCCAAGACTTCCGCATAAGCCCAACGTTCTTCCTTCGTCTCGGCCTGTGCCAACTCCTCTCCATAAATCTCTTTACGTTGCTCAATCCAAAGTTTTAACTCCTCCATCTTAATACCATTTACATTTTACAATCGTTACCTCTTGTTCGCCACCCTCTTGACCAAATTGAACCGCTCCTTTCTTTTTACACCAGTCCAGTGCTTTACGATACCCTAAGGTTGGAGCTGAAATTCGGCCAAGAAAAAGACTTACATGATATGCTGTCTTGAAATTATCGGCTACGCCAAGCGTCTCTTGCAGAGCCTGCTCCCATTCCTGACCGGCCACCGACCTGTTAGAAATAATAATATACTTATCTTTTTTCAATTAACTCTAGTAATTTAGTAAAACCTAGTTCTTTAGTTGTGTCCCTGACCTTTGCGCAGTCTTCGTATAATTCGCGTTTTTCCAATCGGGTTCGGATAGCATTAAGAGCCTGCTTAATAATCCCGAATTCTCCTTCCTCGGCGCAGTATTGCTTCTCTAAGATTTTATTATCTAAATCTCGGCGAGCCCACGCTTCAAGACTGCAGAAATCCGGTGAATCCCGATGAACTTTGTTTACCACAATAACTAGGGAGGACATGCCTCTCTCGACCTCGGCAATTACGGCCAGTGCTGGACTAGTTGGCGGGATTTCACGGCGGAACCTGCGAGCCGTCTCTTTAAATTGCATGGTAAAGTTAATTGTGTCTATCATCTTGGCCATGTCCAGCTCGGCCATCTTGGTTATTTCGTTAATCGTAAATTCTTCTAGGTAATATCCTGGCGTTGTTGCTAATAGCATTTTATGTTCCTTTCTTTTATATGTGTTTATTTAATGGGACTACGGAGTAAGCCTACCCCTGCTGGCGCAGGGTCTCTAGACTTGACTTCACAATTTGACAGACACGAACATTGGTCATGCCGAATTTCTCTGCAATCATATCGGTCGGTACCTCGTACTCTCGACCAATTCCGAAATAATCTAGAAGAATCTCTTTATCACGAGGTTTTAGGTTACCTAAGAGTTTGGCTACCTTGTGTTCTACTGCTTCAACTTCATGTGCCGCATTAGTTGCGCTTGGTGTATGGAAGAGTAGGTCTCCTAGTGAGGTACCTTCTTGGTCACCAACTTGTTGGTCGATTGACACTTGAGTAGGCGCCTCTGCCTGTACAGTATCCTCTGATAACTTCTGCTTTTTGGCATGGAAGAGTTCAATTTCCTGATTGTGGGGCAAGCGAACGATACGACCTGTTTGCGCTACAGCTTCGTTGACTCTCTTGCGAATCCAAAGACTGGCATAACTGGCGAAACGAGCATCAGTGTCTGGTAGGTAACGACGAGCAGCTTCCATTAAGCCTAAGTTACCTTCCTGAATAAGGTCATCGATAGGGACTCCCTGTCCTATATGGCGATTCGCGATTTTAACAACCAGTTTTAGATTGTGTTTAATCATGATAGCCAAAGCGCTCTTGTCTCCAGACTGGATACGTACTGATAAATCCTTCTCCTCTTCAGCGGTTAACTGTGCAGCTTTTTGGAACTCTCTAAAATACTGACTTACTAATTTTGATGCTTCGAATTTTGACATAGTGTTTTTGTTTTTAAGTTTATATAGTAAATATAACAAATTAGTCCAAATAATAAAAACTTTTTTAAAACTATTTTTAGAAAAAAAGCGGGAGACGCTTAGCATAGGCTAGGCAAAAGTTTAGCACATAAAAAAAGAGGATTACTCCTCTTCTTCTGCGGAATTTATGGATTCCTTATGGATTAAATTTTCAAAGTATTCCTCTTCGCTTATCCATAACGGACCAGCTAGCTGTCTCTGTACACAATCGGAGCAGGTTATCTTGTCTGCTTTTTCGTCTACTTTATCTACTACTTTCCCGCATTCCTTGCAGGCTAATTTCTTAAATCCTAGTGCTCTTTTCGGTGCTGCCATATTATCTTATACTTTTAGTTTATTTAGGGTTTCCATTTTTTTACGATTTGTTTCCAAGTTTATCAAGGCCTGCAGTTTAGCTTCTTCTACTTCTTCGAATTGGTCTTCAGCTAGCTCTTTGCGGGTGTCTCCAAGAAAAATAGTATATAAACTAATTACCTTCCCTTCCTTGGTTAATTTGATAAAGAATCGGTGACCATCTCCTTCTCCTTCAATCGTTCTATCCTGTACTGGTTTCCACTTAATCATCCTTCCTTTTTTTAGGGTGTTTCTCCTTGCGGTTATACTTCTTTTTATTACGAGCGATGAGCGGCCTGGTCGCTTGCCATATCTCTTGCTGAGTTACTTCAATCTTTTCCATGATTCTATTTAATCTATAAATTAAACCAAAGAACCTCAAAGATATTCACTTCATCTGCGTCAGATTCTTTTGCTGTTTCATAACAATCATTCACCATTTGATCGAACTCATCGCTTACTACATCTTCCGGCGAGAATGTCTCATTGAATAATTCCTTGTAACGGGTATCTAATTCCTCAAGTAATTTGAGTATCTTAGGGTCCTCGTTAAATTTGGTATTAAAGTTTGCTAATTTTTCCATCATCTCTGTCATGTCTTTTGTTTTTAAGTTTATATAGTAAATATAACCAATTTGTTTGATACTTAACAACGTTTCCGAAATAAAAAAGCGGGAGACGCTTAGCATAGGCTTACTACGGAGTAAACCTTTGTATACAGAAAGAGCCCGACTTCCGCCGAGCTCCTTCACTAACCCAAAACAACGTCTCTATTCCATGTATTCTTGAATACTGAACCATATCTCAAATCCATTTGCAATCTTGTCTTGTCGACCTCCTTTAGTAAAGAAATAATCATGAAAGAATTCTCCTTTCATTCGCTTTACTGGTGCAGTATGCAAGCGGTCTCCAATTTTTCCAAGCTTAACTTGAATTGGCTCTTTAAATTCTAAGATTGCCGTTGTTTCATGCGGTGCAGTTCTGATAATCTTGTATTCACCTAAGTCAATCTCTAATTTTGACTTTTTTCTGGTCATGCGATTAATCCAGGCTGAAATGCCATCATCCTCAATTTGGTTAACCGCTCGGGTATAACTTGCTAGTGTTGGGAAAGTACCATCGTCCACATCCTGATTCACGTCAATAATTACCGCATTGTCGTACCCTGAGGTATTAATACTTGATAATATCTCTCCTTCTTCGATTGCATTCCATAAGCATAATGTCGTTGTTTGCATAGTCTTTTGTTTTTAAGTTTATATAGTAAATATAACCAATTTGGTTGATACTTAAAAACGTTTCGGAAACTAAAAGTCTAGAGACACTTACGGAAGAACCGGCAAACTAGTCGGAAGAATAAATAATTAAAATTACCAAAGTAATATGAGTATCAAATCATACACCCAATTTATTAATGAGAGTCGCAAAGACCGCAAAGCTCTTAAAGCAGCCGCTAAAGCTTGGGTCTCTACCAGCAGCGAGGAAGAACGCAATCGTATTAAAGCGAAACTAAAAGAGGAAGGTTACGACATGGGCGAGTTTACCTCCGCTATTGGAGACGCTTATGACAGCCAATGGTAAAGGTAAAACTAAATTATTAAAACTAAAAAAGGTCGGATTTCTCCGACCTTTTCTTTTTAACTTAAAACAACTCTTTTATAATATCTTAACTCCTAAATTAAGTAACTCTTCCTTAATCCGTTGGTCTTCCTCGTATTTTTTAAGTCCCTCTTCGGTAAAGATTACCGTTGGACCTTGTAAAGAAAAAATCCAATAAGGTTCTTTAAATCCTCTTTTTATTAAGAGCGATTTTGCTTGTTCAATAATTAATCCTTTTGACATAGTTTTTGTTTTTAAGTTTATATAGTAAATATAACCAATTTATTTGAATCTATTACTATAAATTGGTAATTATTTTTAAACCAACAAGGGCCAATCTCCCGACTGACCCTCATTAGCTAACTTAAAACAACCTCTTTATCGTGCTGCTCGATATAATTTTTCGGCCTCCACTAAATCCCAATTGGACTTAAGTAGGGCTCCTATTTCCTGTGCGAAATGTTTGCGATAAAACGCTAAACTTTTTGGTGTCGTTGCAATCCATGCTGACGAGTCTCTAAAGAAAATCATCCGTTGCGGAATCGCCAACTTCTTCAGCTTTTGTCGAGCGTCCATTACTGCTCCGTTTTCAATTAGGGTATGTATTTCGAGTGGGCTCATGGTATTAATATACTAAATTAAAAATTAACTTAATAATTAAGGCGGCTACTCCTCCTAATAGGGCGGCCGTTGCGTAGCCACCAGTTCTTTCTCGTCTCTCTTCTTGATTCATATCTACTTTTTATTTTATTTAAAGATAAATTTTACGTAAAGTTGAAACACTTCTCCACTCTCTCTTTTCTACATCGAAAAAAGTAACAACTTTATCGGACGATTCTCGCACTCCCCGTGGGTGTGATTCCGCTGGGATACTAGATAAATTAGTAGTTCCAATTGCGGTGCGCAGACTGCCATCCAGTTTCCTGAAAGCGAATTGTACCGCTCCTTCCTTTAGTTTACTCTTTAAAGTTTCTGGTGTTGTTTCGAAAAAGTTCATCTTGTCAGCTTTTAAGTTATAAGTAAATATAACCATTTTATTTGAATAGTATACCAAAAAAACTAGAAATATTTCCTAAAAATGCGGGAGACACGGTCCTGCAGCTGCTAAAGTTCCGCACATAAAAAAAGCGGGACTCAGCCCGCTCTTTAATTTTGATACTTTAAAATTATTGTCGAATACTGCCGGAGCTAGTATACATCCAATAATTAACCGCACTAGGGGTGCAAGTTTCGCATTGAGGTGTTGGTATTGACGCTCTATTATCTTGTTGCATTAACACTCCATTTTCGTAAAAGTAATCATATGTTTCATTACTTTTTGTTTTGATAATACCGTACTTTCCAGAAGGTTGTTTGCCAAACTGTACAGTTGCTAAGAGATTTCCATACACATCAAACTTTTGCATTTGAGTTATTTGCTCAGTCGATCCGGATCCCGTGTAGGTTACTACAATTTCTTTGGATCCGATTGCATGTCGAAACATGATTACTTCACGTTTAGCTGGCGTTTGTCCAAATACCGTTTGTGAAAGGGCTAGTAAAAATAATAAAAATAAGTTTTTCATAATAAAAAGTTTTAATTGGTTTATATAGTAAATATAACAAATTATAGGTTACCTTGTATGCGTTCCCGAAACAAAAAGTCTAGAGACGCTTAACATAGGCTACTACGGAGTAAACATTAGATTCCAAAAAAGCCCGACTTTCGCCGAGCTTTTTAAATTTAGTAATTATCCGGTTAAGGCCGAAGTACATGCTGATAATTATAGAGGAGGTATGCATAGAATTCCATGTTCTCCTTATTGATTGAATCGGCTCTGCCGAATGCTTCCATCAGGTTATTTGATACTACTGCTTGGACGAAACCTCCACCTTCTGGTCCGATACCGTATTTGGTCTCTACTACTGAAACTCCACAGTCGATTAGGTGGTCGACGACCCCATCGGGAAGGAATCTAAGTTTACGTTCATTCCACTCTGAAAATAATCGCTCTACGTTTGCTCTGATTTCTGACATCTTTTTCTTTTTTTAATTATTATACACTACGGAGTAAACCTTTCCATTACCATTCCACCTCTTCGTCCTCTTCCAATTCATCACCATAAAAGTATCCTTGGGCTTCGCAACTCTCAGGATTCGGTAAGAGGTTGTATTGTGCAATGTGGTCCTCCTCTAATTCCTCTACGAATTTTGGGTACTTCACTCCCTTGTTATTATCTCCATTTGGGTTTTCGCGAAAAGCTAGGTCAATTCCAACTTGACGATCTGGCCCAAATCCATTGATTTCTGCAAGTAACTCATAGAAATCTTTTCCTCCGAATTCTCCGTAACCTTCGTAATCTGGTTCGTAGTAAGCGCGACCATCAGGTGCGATCATCCAAACTGGGTGGGTCTCTCGTGTCGAGTAGCGATTCGCTATTGAGTTACCACCATCACATGTATTCCAACTAAAAAATCCCATTGCTTTTTGTTTTAAGTTTATATAGTAAATATAACCAATTTATCTTAATCTTGAAACTATTATACTAAATTTTTTCGAAAGAAAGTCTAGAGACCGGGAGCAATTGTTAGCAATTGTTTTTAGTTGTGGAGCAATTGTACTGAATTGTTAGCCTATGCTAAGCGTCTCCCAAAATCTCCAGAGACCCGCTAGCAGGCTAGGCAAAAAGCGGGACACATAAAAAAAGCCGGAATAATCCGGCTTCTTCTATAACTTAAAACTAAACTTTTAAAATCTTCCGCAAATTTGTTGAGTAACAATGATTGAGTCCTCTTCAGGTCGCGACTCTACTCCTAGCGAGTAGGACGAGCCATAACATTTGGCAGTAACAACATCTTCGTCCCATTCGTTCTTTCCAGGATAGAACCTAACGAAACCTGCGCCCTCTGCCTTTTTACCGTATTTCACCATTTCATTATGGCCAATTGCTGCGGAAAAAAGGATTGCGCATCCATCGACGATTACATATTTTGTCTCTAACATATCTCTAGTTTTTAACGGTTTTCTCGATCTAATTGATCTAGGTACTCTGACATCTTTTTTTCCCAGCGATCGCTCTCATCGTAGTCTTCGAAAAGAAGTAGGAAGAGCAGGATGGGAGTAAAAAGGATTATTCCCGGAACAACAAGGATAAAATTTTTCCAGGTTACCAGGTCAAGGAGCTCCTTAACCATTTGTCTAGCATCGCTACAGCGTCTCTTAAAGTGTTTCATCTTCTTCTTTTTTAAGTTCTTCTTCGATTCTATACAAGTGCGCCTTTAACTCGTTATACAAAGTCAGTGCAAATAGAAACCATACTGAAAACATTTGGCCAAAATAGAGAAATACAACTGTTCCAATTGCGCAAACAAAAGAAAGCAGTGAGTGGTAACTTGAATTTTTCATTGTTCGTGGTGTTTAAGTTTTTCAAGTTCTTCAATTACTTCTTGTAGGTTTTCAATGACCTCATTTATCTCATGTGTATTTCCAAAAATAGTAGTTTCAATTTCATCTACTTTTAAATCCACAAACGCGTGTGTTCTTCTTGCTGTTATTTTCATTGTTCTTGTTGTTTAAGTTATAAGTAAATATAACAATAATATACCAAAGCTGGGCCAACCGGTAAAATTAAAAGTCGGGAGACCCTCTACCTAGACTAGCACAAAACTTTTTCGGATTCCCGAATATAAGTATTATGATAGAACCTCAAATTGGAATGTCGTTACCGGAATGGAGTGAAGCTGCGTGGCAAGCTTGGGTGCAGAAAGACCTCGCTATCCTGTCTCTGGACGAAGGCGATTGTGGAATCCTGTTTCATCGCTTGATGGAGGAGGCGGAATGGAGATTTTCGCAGTCGGTAGAATACTTTTACGACCGACCGGAATGGGTACGCGAAGAATTAGTTAGCCACCTAGCGCGTCTCTCCCGATTGGAGTTAAGGTGGTCAGAGGAGGAACGCTTCGAATGGTGTGCACAAGTCCGCGATGTACAGTTAGAACTATTGGAATCCTGGTCCGATTGGTTATAACCCAAAAAAGGGGCCGTTAAGCCCCTCTTGATTTTTTAATTCTGTTATTTAAAATGCATACGGTCCATCCCATTCTGGTATGTTTAGTTGTCGTTGTTTAGATTCTACAATCTTAATTAGATTATCAAGACAAGCAAGTTCTGCTTCTTCGTAGGTTTTGTAATCTATACCAGAATCATATCTTCTGTCAACAAACTCAAAATCAAAATCAGCTGTATTATCTAAGTGTATTTGATATCCAAATGCATAAGATGTGAGTCTATGCATAATACCATGCTTCTCTCTAAACCATCTAAATGCTTGTTGGAATAATGGTGTGTTTAATTGAACACAATGAGTATCTTTTAAATTATCTCCACCATAAAATTCTAAATTATTTCTCAAATCATAATAAGCAATACATTCCTCATCAAATCCAAGTTGTTTGAGTTTTAAGGCTCGGTCGTAGGGTGTAAATTCTTTTGTCATTGTTCTTGTTGTTTATTTATTTCTTATTTTACCAATCTCATATGCAATTAACCACAATGGTATTGCTATAATAAGTGCGTTTATTGTTTCCATTACTCTTGTTGTTTATTAATAATTTTCTTAAATAGTTCTTCAATATATTCCTTTTCTTCTTTAGAGTCAAACCCATTTAATACTACTGCCCAATAATATATTGCAAATGATAAAGCTACAATACCTATAATAACTAATAGTGATAATACTACTGCTGTTTTCATTGTTCTTGTTGTTTTTAAGTTATAAGTAAATATAACAATAATATACCAATTGGGAAACCCTTTTTAAAATTAAAAGTCTAGAGACCTGCCCAACAGCTAGGCTAAAAGTTGCGGACAAAAAAAGGGGCCGAAGCCCCTTATCTCTCTAGGATTACAAAGTGTCCAAAGTACTGATCGAAGGTTTGGACCAAGTGTTCGTAGTCTCCGCTCTTCATCTCGGCCAGGATCCTCTCCTTCAGCGAACCGTGTTTTGCCTCAGGGACTCCGAACCCGTCCATTAAGCTATTCCAATCGTCAGCTACTGGATCCTCCCAGTCGTCCTCAATCCACTTAACTAACCGGCCAACCCAACCCATTAAGACGAATGCATTTCCTTCGGGACCCGTTAAGTCGATTACTATCTCCTTAACTTTAGTTTTCCTCCTAATCATATTACGATATGTTGGATATTACCTAATGCTACCTGAACCATCGCATAAACAATTCCTACCGTTCCCATTACCCCTAAGCTTATAGCCCATACCCTAAATCCTGTTTCTAATACCCGTGTCATCCTTTTTGTTTTTAAGTTATAAGTAGATTACTGTTCGTAATCATAATATAAATATAACCAATTAGTTCCAATAATAAAAATCTAGGACCAATTAGTTTCGCACAAAAGTCCAGAGACCTGTACGGAAGAATCGGAAGATCCGTCGGAAGGGCCGGAATTTCGCCAGAGACCTGGTCAACAGCCTAGCACTGGCCAGTAGCGCTAGCTAAAGAGTCTCCTAGAATCTCCAGAGACCGGCTAGCCTAGACTAGGGGACCAACCAGCGGAGTACGGGCCTGCAGGACTCGTCTCCAAACGCCTGCCAGAGACACCGGAGTAGTTCAGTTGGCCCCGACTAGAGTAGAATCGGCCAAAAACGGCCGGCCAGGAGCGGCAGCCCGACCAGCAGGGGAGATTAGTGCCCCTGGGGCCTGGCCAGGCCCAAAAAGTGCCCCTGGGGGCCCTGCCAGGAACGCCTACCAGGATAGGCTGGACAGGCTAGATTAGACAGGCTAGGTGGGAACTATGGACAATAGGTGGAGGAAGGTGAACTCGAGTTAAATTTTGTAACTATAGGCTACCTGGCCCCTGCAAAAGTGACCTCCCTCCTGGCCCCAAAAATCCCCTAGACTGGAAGGGTTACTCTCCAGGTATTTCTTATCTAGTGTACCCCCAGAAAAGCGGCCTCTCTCCTCCCGAAAAAAATTCCCCAGGAAAATTAAGTGTGTCCCGACCGATGTGGCCCGAAAACCCCCTAGTCTAGGCTTAGTCGGGATAAATAATCTTATATGAGGGCAAAGCGATTTAGTCAATTTATTCGGGAATCTTGGGATTCAGAGTCATGGAGTTCAGAGACCGCTGCCGGTCATACCCGTTTCTGGTTTAGTGAAGAGTCTGATATGGCTGCGGTATTAGGTGTTGGTATCTGGCAAGTTAAGATAGAGGATCCTGATTTGGACCTAGGTCTTAAGGTCTTAGAGAGCTTAGCCGATATCTTAGAGACCGAGCTCCATCCTGTTATTCAGAGTCGAGGAGTTCATTACAGTGTTATCTGGTTTCGACCGGCTCGAGTGTTAGCCGCGGCAGAGCTTCGCGAGGCAGAGGACCGGCTAGAAACCCGATGGCGCGACAAATACCTCTATCCAGATATTTTTCCATCTAATGCAACTGGCGTTTCCCAAATAATCAATCTAACTGGTGAATGGCTCACGACTGATCAACTCGTTGCGATTGTGGGCTGGCTTGAGTCAAAGGTAGACTTGAGCGATTCATTTCAACGGGATAAACTCGACCCGGCATTTCTAGCCCAGTTGATTACGACAATAAAAAAATTAGGCAACTGGCCAGACGATATTACCGACTGGGCACTCGGCGACTGGTAAATAAATATTATCATGAAAGCAAAGCGGTTTTTACAATTTATCCTAGAAATGGAAGGGTATCAACTAGACCAACTAGGTGACTGGTTTGACGGCCATCCTTATACAGGGGTACACGGCAATAATAATCAGGACGGTTTCTGGATCTCCCTAACTCTTTACCAATTTCCAGAGATCCGGACTGAATTTATGAATCGACTAGATCAACATCCTCGACTAGCCAGTATACTAGAACTAGAAGATCTCCTCTTTTGGGGTCGACGCGAAGGCGGCGAATGGCGATTTTGGTTTGAGGCCGGCTGGGGCTGGGATAAGGAGCAGGTCTACAACCCAACTATCCCGCCAGGACTTGAGATAATTCCACTTAGTGCAGCCCCCGTGGATGAGGCAGTCACGGCGGTTGAGGAGGCCAAGGAACGCCGACTGCAGGTAATTGCAAAAGATGGCGAACTTACTGACGGGATTATTGAGGAGATCCTGGACCTGGGCGAATGGGAAACTCGACGCCTACTCCAAAACCCCGGGCTCTCGAGCGAATGGCTCCTAAAGCTCGCTGACCAAAAGCCGGTCTGGAAGGAGATAGCACAAGATCACCCTAACTGGCCAGAGGACGTTACTGACTGGGCTCTTGGCGACTGGTAGATAAATATCTTTATGAAGGCAAAAACTTTTAGTCAATTTATCCTAGAAAACTTAAATATCGAAGAAGTAGATAGTCTGCTTGGCTGGCTCAGCGATGCACCATTCTATCCACTAATCTATTCTCCGCTTTGGGCTAGTGACTTTACTGGAATTCGTGCCCAGCTTGAGGAACGTTTAATGCAATATCCAGACTTAGAAAGATTACTCCACCTAGGAGAGATTTATATTCACCAGGGAGGAACTGAAGAAGATCGTAATTGGTATATTAGTGCTGAATGGGAATTTCATCCAGAAGTTTGGGAAGAGGGAGTAGATACGGACGAACTCACTCATAATTTACCGACTTCTATTATTCGACTTCCACTTGAGGAGATCGAGGATGAGGAAGATTTAATTTCAGCGCTAGATCAAATGCAAGGGGCAGTACTTAACCGGATGGCACTTGACGAGAGCCTAGACAAGGACTGGTTGGAACAGGTACTTGAATTAGGGGATAGTGGAGCAATACAGCGACTCTGTAAAAATCCAGCGACACCAGCTGAAATCCTATTACAGGCAGTCAAAAAGATACCGGAAGTTCGACAATTTGCGGAGACCAATCCGAACTGGCCAAACGATGTAACTGACTGGGCGCTCGGTGACTGGTAGATAAATATATTATATGATAGTAAAATCTTTTGGAGAATTTATTGGGGAGTCACGACAATCACGAGTCGAGGCGTTTTGCCTAAAGCATAACTTGACCGCTGCTGAATTTTTTGGTGATCAGCGGATTGATGGAAATCTTTCGATTGCCGACGTTAAAATTCCTAACGGATTTAATCCTAAAGTCGAGGGCGATCTTTTTTTACACAAACTAAAAAAGATTCCTGATGGATTTAGCCCACAAGTTGGAGGTCAACTCTGGATACAAAAGGTCACCTGGATTGGGGATGACTTTAATCCACAACTTGGCGGAATCTTTGCATTTAACGTTACCCGAATTCCAGAAAATTTCCGGATCCAGGTTAAGAGCCTTGCCCTTCCTAATGTAGTCCAAATTCCCGATGGTTTTAGTCCAACTGTCACCGGTTCACTTGACCTAGATTCAGCAGAGAGGATCGGTCACGGTTTTAGTCCACAAGTGGGTGGTAGTCTACACTTACCTAAACTTACCCGAATTCCAGAAGATTTTAATCCTCAAATCGGGAGGGAACTTTTCCTAGATTTAGATCGGCTTTCACCAGCTGATCTTAAGCGGATCTACTTTAATCAGGATCTACCAAAAGGGGTTAGAGAAGAGGCTGCTGCCCATCCTAACTTTGGCGATATTATCGGTGACGAAGGCGGTATACTTGGTGACTGGTAAATAAATTAGCATATGAAAGCAAAAACATTTAAAGACTGGCTGGTCGAGAGTAGCTATACTGGAGGCGACTTGCCAAGGAGGATAACCCTAATTACTAGTTGGTCTGACAGCTATGATAGTGGTAGATTTGACGAGACTTTGGAAGTGCTAAAGGCCGAACTTAAGAGGTGGGACGTTACTGCTGAGCTCTTTTGGCACGAATTTGGAAAAGCAGATACTCTCTATTGTTGGTTCGGTTGGGACTCACTCCAGGAATGGGGCAGTGCCGTCAACTTGGATGTGGACGCTGCGCGACTAAGTCCATCTGCACTTACCCAAATCTGGAAAAAGGCTGAGTTATCTATTCATTCTTCTAAAAACGGTTGGGATGCAGCCAAAGCCCTAATTGCATTCGGTAATGGAATACCAGCTGACGAATTAGTTTGGCTTAATCAATGGTGCGAACTTAATGGGCATCGAGATCTTTCAATAAAGATTAAAGAGTTACCTAATTGGCCTGGAGACCTTACTGACTGGGCTCTTGGAGACTGGTAGATAAATATCTTTATGAAGGCAAAAACTTTTAAATCATGGTTGGCTGAAGGTCTAGACGGAGTCGCAGCAAGAATAATTGCGGTACTTGATGAGGCGAAACGGTTTGCAGGCACCAATAAAATTGGGATTAAAATAGAGGAGGTTTCTGTGCCTGAACTTAAACACAAATGGACGCGTCTTAAAAAGTCTGGTAAAATGATGCATGGTGAACCTGCTGGGACTGAGTTTGAGCTTGACTATTTTCGAGCAACTCTAGACGGTGATCAGGTTACTATTTTTCCAGTAGTGAAACGTATATTGCCTAGCGGTTGGGAGCGTGAATCACAGCAGCATTTGGCAAAATGGTTTGATATTAATACGCTTGCGAATATGTCTCAAGAAGATGTAGCTCTTCTGTTTAAAATTGATGCCATTGAAAAAACTGCTCAGTTTGGCACAGATCCTGAGTTACTTGCTGAAATTGCAGATCAAGCGAATTACTGGAAAATTAATGCTCTACTTAAAAACAAAAATTTGCCAACTGATCTGGTTATGAAGATCTATTATGAAGTAGGTGATGAAAGTCAAAAGGAGAAGGCGAAACACCACCCTAACTTTGGTGACGCAACTGAATGGGCACTAGGTGATTGGTGATTACCAGTCTGAAAGAATACCACCTTCGTCACCAATAATATCTCCAAAATTTGGATGAGACTTAGCTAGCCTTCTAAATGTATCGCTAGCACGATCGTCAAAGTAGAGGTCCATTAATTCCTTGTTGGTAATGTCGTCAACCGCTTTAAATACTTGAGTTAGTTCATATTCCCGTTCTATTCTGATAAGGGCTTCGAGTCGTAGTTTACGTGGGGCTGTCTTTGCTTTAGCAAATGCTCCCCATAGCTCATCACGGAAGATGTGGTCAGTATCGAGTATATTAAATATTTTTCTATACTGTTCATCTGTCAAGTTAATTGAAACTAAAATTCTATATAATACTGAATCATCACGTCGATTAAGCTGGATAAGCCGGTCAAATAACTCAATAGGTTCAGAATTTCTATAACGATTAATAATTGAATCAACTAGGCTCGACTTTTTTAATTGAGCGTCACTAAGTCCAGTAAGGTCCTCGAGTGTACTTTGTTCAGTAAATTGTCGAAGTACAATGTGCTCAATATGACCTGCTAAAAAAGAAAAGAATTTTTCGGTTCCTACGGCAACTTCACTATCTGACGCTGGGTCAATATCAACATTATCATTCGATGAAACCTGGCCATAGTCGTAGAGCCATTGGCGAATTTTACCACTTGCCATAATAACAAAGGTCGGACCGCTGTGTTTCTTGTCCGACCATCGTTCACTAATACTTATTTTTTCTGGCTTCTTAACCCCTCTGGCAAACTGAATAGTCTCTTTACGCGCTGGTTTTAAATCGGCAAACACTTTTCCTGAAAAGTAATCACTAGCTAAAAACTTGATAATTTCATCGTAAGGTATCATCATAGCTACTCCGCCATGGCCTCGACGTCTTTCAGTAGTTACGTCAACCCAGTTGACACCCCATTTATCAAATTCTGAAATAATACTAGTAGCTAGCGGATTTGATTTACTCTTTTCTCCTGCCCATGCTTCAAATAATTCTACTCGTCTCATAGAATTATTTATCCTTATACAAGTTCCTCTACCTGTTGTCTAAGTCCAGGAATTCTAATTGCTTGTACCTTAACTTTCTTTAGTGCTTTTTTGTAAACTTGACGAGCCATTTCAGAAGTTCTACCTAAATGATCTCCGATTTGTGAAAAGGACCATTCCTCACCATCATATAAACCAGATTTCATTTGAAGAACAAGTCTTTCTTTTTCAGTAAGTCGACTAAAGAGAACTGTTGAAAGCGCTGCCATGTCTGAGGTTTCAGCAAAATCGCTCTTTGCATCTTCGTTTTGGATTCCAGCAATTAGTGATGGCGCATCAGGATCGTCAGTATTTTCAAGAGGAACTGCTCTTTGTGTCATTACTGAATCTACTTTCTTAAGTCGGTCTGGGGTAAAGTCATAGCCTAATCTAATACTTTCATCCATTAATTCAACTGCGTTTGGCAGTCGACCTTCCTTTTGAAATATAGCATCCTGCATTTTTCGGATTTTTGCAATATCGGTATTGATATTTTGGGGAATTCGTACTGTTCGATTAGTATGCGTCAAATAGTACATGATCTCCTTTCTGATATGCCATACTGCATAGGAAATAAACTTAAATCCTCTAGTAGGATCGAAGGTTCTAGCAGCATCTACTAATCCGATATTTCCTTGACTGATCATCTCTTCCAATTTTTCAGCATTAGGTGCGTACTGTTTTGCTACTGAGATTACAAATCGGAGATTTGCTTTAACTAGTTCTGCAACTGCTGCTTCATCTCCTGCTTGTGCTCTAATAGCAATCTTCCACTCCTGCTCTGGCGTTAACATATCAATTCGATCTACGTCATTGAAGTATCTTGCGATATTCTCGCTGCGTTGTGTTTTAAGTTCGTTTGATATTTTTAGTTGTCTCATGGGATTAATGTACTCCTATTTAGTTAAATTTTAAAACAAAATAGAAAATTGAAGTAAGATAAATAATAAAAATAAAATTGAGCAACAATGAGCTACATATTTGAAAGTTTTAAAGATTGGCAAAAGAAAGTTAACGAGGAGACGGCTTCTGATAAACTTAAGCTAAGAAATGATATCGGCCAAAAGATGGTTATTAAAGTCATAAATGATCGTACATTTAGGGTTAGAGCTAAATGGGGAGGTGATGTAATTGATGCAGTTGGTAACTTAACACAGAATGGATGGAACCGCATTATGGCAGAAATCAATAACACTATTCCAGAAGGAGCAAACAGCCCTCTTATCGATAGCATGCCATCTTTAAGAGATTTAAAGAAGAATGTAGTCGTTTATGAAGTTGTTAGAGATACTGATACGGCTAAGGACCCAAATCCTAATATTAAAAAGCAATCATTTGAATTTGTAGTGAAACCTCGTCCAGCAGGATCATCCACTGCTGAATTTGTTCGTAAAGGTGAAGAAGGAGCTCTTACTCAAAAGTCACCAGAACAGTCAACTAACCCTGCTACTGGAGAAATACTAAATGGTCCTAAGAAATCTGGAGAAACTTTCGGATTTAACTTTTCAAAAGGAGCTATTCCATTAACTAATTTGACTGATCCTAAGTTGATCAATTTAATTGACTCATTCTACTTTAAAGTATTAGAAGATGGAAGTCTTTCTGGAAACCCACAAGTAAAAGCAACCTTAAAAGGAATCAAAGCAGAATTAGTAGCTAAAACTCTTGGAGATAATTCTAAAATCTTAATCTCTGCTCTTAATGCAGGTTTTTCAATTACAACTAGATATGGTGATCCTGAAACTGGGTTAACTCAAACTCTACTTGATAATATGGCAAATACAAAATCTAAGGACACTGCAGGAACGCCTCTTTCAGAAATCGAAGGATTTAATACTGGAGCATTCCTAGCAAACTTAAAGCCAATTAGCAATATTGTTGTACCTGCTGGAGGATTCGTTAAAGGAAAAGTAGTTAAAGATGAAGAATTTAAAAAGTTCCAACAACTATTGATTACTAAATTCCAAAAGAGTTTAGGTTCTTCTCAAATCTATAAAAACTTTGCTAAATTTAAAGTAGGTGGAGCTGACGGTACATACGGAAACAATACTGCTAATTTGGTTGGATTATTAAAAAGTGCACTGTCTGATCCTAAATGGACTGGCAATTCAGATAAAAATAATGTTGATCAAGCATTCGTTGATCGTGTTAATCAAGAAAAAGTATCCGAAAGTTATATTGGACTTGATGGATTTACTCTAGTTGTTGAAGGAATTGATATGCTAGCTGTTCAAAGCTATGAAGGCGGAAGTAAAAGTAATAACGTTGGTAGTTCTAACAATACTGTAAATAAAGATAATACTAACACTAACGTAGGTGCTTCTAAGTTTAGAGAAGTTCCAGATATGGTCGGTTATGAATTTAAAGTAATTGACGGTTTTTGGAATTATAAAAAGAAGTCAGAAACTAAATGGCAAAAGTCTTTTAATTCTAAAAATATTACATTTCTTCAAAAGAACTTCCCTGAAGATAAAGGAAGTTTCGTTAGACAAAGCAAACCTGACTATAAGTATAAATTAGAAAATGGTACTTGGAAAGTTTGGTTAGGTGGAAAATGGGTTGACGCGCCAGATGCAGATCAACAAGAACTAAAAAATATGTACGGTTCATCGAAATCAGGTAAACCTACAAGCCAGGCACTAACTCCTGATAAAATTGACACAATTCATCAAACTATGGCTTATCGAATAGCTAAATGGTTTAAAGATGGCGGTACCTTTGCTGACAGTAAAGCATGGTATAATGATGATGAAGAAAAAGCTTGGGCTGAATTTATGAGAAAATGGAATACTGGTTCAGACAGTATTAAAGCTAATTTAGAAAAAACTAGAAAAGCAATTGCCTTACTTCCAGAAGGAGATGAGAAGACTCGACTCAATAAGAATCAAGGTGTTATGGATAGAATTCCAAAAACTAGCAGTAATGCTGGTAGTTTTTATTTCAAGTTTTCAGGAGGAAGCACTGACGATGTCTATGTCCTTAAACTTTATAAAAATAATGGAGATGTCTTTAGACTATCGATTGATACTGACTTCTAATGAAACACTCAGCTAAAACATATCGACAATTTCTTTCAGAAGGCTCATATATTGATCAGGAAGGAGAGTTACAAGGACTTGAGTTCAATGATCAAGATAAGTATAAAGCTGACATGATTGAGAATGCAGCCCCAATTACTGACTTTTTAGAAGAGGAAGGCGCTACTAAAATCAGACTTAAAGTTGGCGAAAATACTATGCGTTATGCTTTTGATTATGCTTTTCAAAGATTCTCAATTATTATGGATTTTGAAAAGGATATGACATCTATGTTTGTAACTGATCGCGAAGGTCGACTTCAGCATATCTTAACTGATGCAACTGAAAGTTTCTTTGACCTACTTTCTTCAAAAGGCCTTAGCTTTTTAGACAGATAAATGGAACTATTAGGATTTTCAGGCTGGAATAGATTACATGAGTCAAGTGAGACTCTATACTCTCAATTTGAAATTAAGACTGGTCAACATCGTCAGAGCGATATTGATCTTATCTTAAACACTACTAAGAAAGCAGCCGCTGATCTTTTTCCAAATTATAAAGTTGAGGTTCGCCAAGAAATGAGAAACTACTTTATAACGTTTACTTATCAAGACGACGAATTTGGTCTCTTTGGAGATACTGGAACCTCTAAACCTATTGAGATAGGAATAAACTTATTCTTTGTTCTTAACATTGGACCTAAAGTAATGAGACACTTTAAAATTTTCTCAAAGGTTTATAATCAACCTAAAAAGGAAGGCTTTACCTCAATTATTGTTTCCCCTAGAGAAGGTCAAACTATTGATGATGTACTTAATAAAGTAGCTACTCAACTTGTAAATATAAGCGGTCCATATACATCAAGCCCATCTCCAATTGAAAAACCAACTGAATCTGAATTAGACCACTTAGCACTAGCTGATCATACACCAGAGCAGTTAACCAAGTTTTCAGATAAATTTAATAATTACATACAATACTTAAGTATTATTGATTGGTTAAAAGAGAGCATGATTCGTCAATTTGTACCTAACCAGGAGGACTACCAGGAGGACTTAGGTAAGCAAGTAGATATAATAATGTCCTCTAAGTTAGAAGGCCCAGATGATCCCCAATTAAAAACATTCTTTCCAACAATTTTAAAATTGCATTACGATAGTCAATTAGGTAGAGTTGAATCAAAGACAGCCGCTGACCTTTTAGCCAAAGTTCTCTCCTTTTTAATTAAAGAAACTGGAAATCAACGTGGTTTATTTACAAGCCTCGGAAAACTTTCAAGACTTTCTTAAGGAATACTGGAGAGATTTCACTCTCAATTAGGTAACACTGATTGTAATTATAGTTAACGCCATTTAGGTCGACTACTTTCTTCTTAACTAGTTTTATCCCATTTACTAGGTCATATCGAGTACGTTCAGTAATTTGATAGACCGTTCCAATTACCGTTTCCTTTTCTCCATACCAAATAAAACGGTCTCCCGGCTTCATAACTTTACGCGATTATTTTATCTTCTCCGGTACGAGCTGGATATTTTTTAGGACGAGTATAGATTATAAAAATCTGACGAACATGCATTTTACCTCCTTTTGCAGTATAGTTAAAGTCAAGTACCTCTTTCGATTCTAGGGTTGGCTCAGAAAATTCACTAGCTAACTCTTTCTTTTTCTTCTCGATTTGATTTTTAGCACGGTTTTTTGAACCACTTGGCCCATCCGGATGACCTGCTCCTCCGCGGCTAGTAAGACCCATCCAGGCTTTACCGTCTTTGCTCTCTTCGATAATACATTTCCATTTTACTTTAAATGCAGCTTCGTCGATAGTAATTTCTATTTTACTAATAGTCGGATTCTTCTTTTCTTCGGTCCAATATTTTACCAAAGCTTCGTTTACTTTAGTATTCATTTTTCCACCAAACCCATCTGATTTTCGGGACTGAAAAGAGTGGAGAGCATCCCAATCTCCTTTTTTAGGAGAATATTCTCCAGTTACCTCTACCTTTTTAGCAGGTTTGTTGTAATCTTCAAATAATTTTAGATGCTTCATATAATACAATAATTTCTATTGTTATTTATTACTTGAGAGAGGTGAGGGACTTGAACCCACATACTGAGCATTTGCAGTGCTAGACCTTACCTATCGGACAACCTCTCATAACCTATTGGCCTTCTTGTGGACCGGGAGGGATTCGAACCCCCGACGCTTGGATCTTCAATCCAACGCTCTACCTGCTGAGCTACCAGTCCTTCATCCCTTCGTTGCTACTTACCGTTTCTCGAGTCGACACTTTCACCATTCCTCTTTTTTAAGTTAGTTTCCCTACTGGGGCTTGAAACCAACTTTTGGCACTCCTCCAAGGATTCGAACCCTGACCAACGGATTTGGAATCCGGTATGCTACCAATTACACCAAAGGAGTATTCTGTTGTACCCCCACAGAGATTCAAACTCCAATCTTCCCCTTAGAAGGGGGACGTTCTATTCGATTGAACTATAAGGGCAAGTGTACATCTGGAGAGATTCGAACTCCCATGCCTTTTCGTTCGTAGCGAAATGCTCATCCAATTGAGCTACAGATGTAGTTGTACCTAGGGCGGGAGTCGAACCCGCAAACCTTTCGGCACTGGTTTCTAAGACCAGCATGTCTACCGATTCCATCACCTAGGCAAATGAGGTGTATGATGAGAATTGAACTCACGACCTCTTGATTCACAATCAAGCACTCTAACCAGCTGAGCTACATACACAGTACCGATAAAGGGTATCGAACCCAATGACAACCAGGATATGAGTCCGGTTCGGAAACCTTTCCTATCGGTATATAAGCGGAAAGCAGTGAACACGATCCACATACCTTTCAGTACCACTCGCTTAGCAGGCGGTGACAGTACCCTGACTGCTTTACTTTCCAATTGTGCGTTTAACAGGAATCGAACCTATAACCTTCCGCGTATCAGGCGGATGCTCTAACCAATTGAGCTATAAACGCATTGAGCGGACCAGGTAGGACTCGAACCTACTATCTTCGGCTTAACAGGCCGCAGCTATATACCACTTAAGCTTCTAGTCCAATTGTACCGCAGGTAGGATTCGAACCTACTCAGACCTAAGCCAACGGATTTACAGTCCGCCCCGACTCTCCAGCTTCAGCGCTACGGCATTTTGTACACCCTCTAGGATTCGAACCTAGGACATTTGCCATGTAAGGGCAACGCTCTACCTACTGAGCTAAAGGTGCATAATAAACCTCTTTTTGTTACAATAAACCTTATTAGTTTATTGATACATTTTTTAGTTTATCGAATTAATTGTGATCCCGATGGGGCTCGAACCCATGACCCCCGAATTAAAAGTTCGGTGCTCTAAAACCAACTGAGCTACGAGATCTCTAGTTTGCGACTCTTGTCGCTCTTGTCACTTTCCATTTTACTTGGATTTTTTTGATTAGTAGTCTAAGTGAGAGGACTCGAACCTCTGACCTGAGCATCCCAAATGCCCCACTCTACCAACTGAGCTACACCTAGTTAAATAGCCGCATTTTTGTTAAGCAGAACGTCAGCTAATTTTCAAACTGCTATTGCGGAAGACGTAGGACTCGAACCCACAATACCTTTCAGTATTACTGCTTTTCAAGAGCAGCTCCTCATCCAGCCGGATGTCTTCCAATTTTATGTTTTCCCCCAAGGATTCGAACATCGGTCTTCTGGCTCAAAACCAGACGTCCTGCCTCTAGACGAGAGGAAAATTTAAGGCCAATAAGTCAAAGAACATTTTCAGAGCTCCGTGCCGGAATCGAACCGACTTCTCTTGATTACAAGTCAAGCGCATCGCCATCAATGCTTACAGAGCAATATAAAACAAAAAAACCCGAGTGGAATTCTCGGGTTTTTTATATTTTACAATATTTTAATTATTTTTAAAATATTTCCCGAGTATGTTTTGTATAGCTTTTATTCAGATTAAAATAAAAACTATTGCGCACAATCTGCGTACACGGCGACTGCCATGAAATCGACTTCATTTGAGAATGTGATATGTTGCTAATTGTGTTCATCAGTTTTTATTTATCTTAAAAATTTTTAGTTTTTTAAAGTATTGCAAATATAATAATCTTTTTTAAATAAAAAAATATTTTTTTTATTTTATTTCTGTGGTCCTTGCAGGATTTGAACCTACGACTCTCGGCTTATGAGGCCGGCACTCTACCACTGAGTTAAAGGACCATTGTGGGCAGGATCAGACGCGTTCTGCCTGCCGAGACCTCGTAGTTGAATTTCTTCAGAGCTTACCGAGACACTAGTCGATTATGTAATCAGGACAGGATTCGAACCTGCGGTCATCGCGGGTATAGGTACTAGGCTACCACCCTCAGACTCTTCCTAGTTAGCGTTAGTCCACTCCGCCACCTGACTAACAACGCGCTCAAGCATTCTACTTCCCGCTCCTACACAAAGTGCAGCACGAAATTGTATCTTATTTAACCCTACGTTTGCGGTACGGGTACTTGAGTTTATGCATCGCCGTCAGGACAGGATTCGAACCTGCTATCACCCACCTATACATGGAGCGTATCCCAATACGCCACCTGACGATAAAGCCCATCCCGTAGATGGGCAGCTCAACTTAAGGTATTGAGTTTGCAAGGACTAGCCTCTGACCATGTCATCTACAATTTTTGCAGCGACTTGAGTAGCGCAGGCAGGATTCGAACCTGCGTCCTCGGGTTATGAGCCCGCCGAGAATACCATCTTCTCCACCGCGCAATATGAGTTGATTAATAAGGAGTCGAACCCTAATCCTGCTTTCCAGTCCCCTGCTCAAACGCTTTGGTACTTCGTTCTGCTGTGCACCATTACACCATAATCAATCGGACTCGTCGACTAGTCCAGTCTCAGGGTAATTACTCCTGAGATTTGTAGCTCTAATAGGAATCGAACCTACCTTGTAAACTACTTGTAGAATGCCTTCACGTTTTTCCTAAACTAGTATAAAGGTCTAAAGCCAAGCTACCGTCATTTACCCACTCACAGCGTCCGGAGCGACCTTAACTGCTATAGAGCCATTTGCCCATCCAGTTGGTTTCGAACCAACTTACTCTTGTGATATTCGTCTGGTTCTCAGAAAGGGCGATATCACCGTCACTGTGTTTTACCGCATAAACTACAGATGGTTTTTAAAGAATCTCGACCACCATTTCCGCATTACTGCTTGCTTTCAACCTGGCATGAACGTTACGTCCAAGTTGGTGGAGTCAGCCTCTACTAAGATTCATGGTAGTCCCACGGGGAATCGAACCCCGCTTTCTAGGATGAAAACCTAGCGTCCTAACCGATAGACGATGGGACCATAATAAAAAGAGTGTAAAAGGTTCACCTTACCTAGGTTCTAGATTCCTCATAAGGCTTAACATTCACAATTTGGTGATTTGCAACTCATCAAATGGCTAGGTTACTATATACAGAACCTTTTACTGCTTTCAGCATTTTACCACGACAGTACAGGACTCGAACCTGTAACCTCCGGCTACGTCGCCGACGCTCTGACCAATTGGAGCTAACTGCCGCAGATATTATTACCTTCCGCTTTTCTCTTAGTAGTTAGGACAGGAATCGAACCTGTAAGAGGTACCCGTTGTGAGGCCTTTCAGCCGAGCAGTGCTATTTCCTTACGCTTACTCTATTACTCACTTGCGAGTTGCTATTGCCATTTTGCCACCTGACTATTTGGGTGGGTTAATGAGTGATTTCCCCCACCTCCTTTTACTCTGTATCAGACTTCTTTCGAAACATCAACCTAAGTCACTCTGTGTTTGTGGACACAATCGGATTTGAACCGATACTCCTGCGTAACATCAGACGCCCGCCTACTCCAAATAATGCTATATGCCCAAATAAAACTTATGATCTGACTTTCTATTTGTACTTCACAGTGTACCAGATCGTACCTTTCTGCTTTGCTCTATGTAGCATAAGTTTTGCGGTCTATGACGGTTACGATCCGTCTACTCTACCGTGACAGGGTAGGATGATAAGCCATTTCACCAATAGACCAAATAAAGTAGAGTATGACGTATTCTAATCTTATGGATTACCCGCAGACTACTGGTTCTCTCTACTTCGTGGAGAAGATGGGACTCGAACCCACATCCTTTACCTTGCAAGGGTAACGCTCAGCCAATTGAGCTACGACCCCATGTGAGCGGGTGGAGGTAATCGAAACCTCATCGCCAGATTGGAAGTCTGGAGTAATAGCCGTTATACGACACCCGCAGTGGTGATGAAGTTGGGGCTCCATCACATATTTACGTGAATGAGGTGATCAAACCTGCTAACAACACGAGAGTAAGTTTTTACGAAAAACCATCTCTACAAAACGCCAGTTTTTAACGCCCAAAACTGAATAAACGGTCCGATTTGTTTGTAACCCCGATTTTAAGTGTTTGCTACATCTGTCTCGAACAGACCCCTACTGACGGCACTCCCAATATCAAAAAACGGGTTTAGCATACGTTGAGGACCTATCTGCTAATTCATTCCTCCGCTTCTACGTCCCTTATCAGGAACCCGTTTTGTACTACTCAAATGGGTGTTTGCTATCCGGTCACAATCCGTGCACTATATGAACTGACTAGCTAGGTCACCATATCCAACGACTTTATGTTGGCTTATAATTGGCTATTTCAGGATACCTCACATTCTTATTTGTAGTATATTTTGCACATCCGACAGGATTCGAACCTGTGTGAGGTGAGCTAAATAATTTCTTACTCATCTTACCTTACGTTTCCACTCCGCCACAGATGTTTATTATATTTCCAATACGTCAAAGAACTTGTTTTGTTTCTTAAGATTAATATACTTAAGTTTTTATTATATTAAAAATAAGAACAAAAAAAAATCTCAACTTCCGTTGAGATTTTTAAAATATCTTTATATTTATAATAGTCTCAACTTCGCTTGCACAAACGATCCGCCCCGCCCTCTATAGGGTTAGTCGCTAAAATCAATATGTTTAATGCAAATAACATTGAAAGTATTTAATATTTTAGTTATTTATACTAAGGCTTTTAAAAAAGTTTTAGTTTTTAATTAATATTTTCAGAAATTAATGAAGTTATTCGATTTCTGGCCTTGTCTCCTAATGGAATAGCATTACCTCCTTCATCTATCTGTACAAAAGTAATATTAGTCTGTAAGACCAAATCCTGTTTTCCAGTATAGACATTATGGGCTCTTGCCTCCATATAGAGTGTCATTGAAGTAGTTCCAACTTTTACTGGCCATCCATATATCTTTAAGAGTTGACTTTCCTTTGCAGGTTTTTCAAAATTACACTGATCAATTGAGACTGTCACCATTCGAGGAGTATCACAAAGTTGCATTGCATAACCCGCGGCAGAGGCGTCAAGCCAACGTAGCAATTGACCACCGAAGAGATTTCCATGAAATCCTAAATCTGATTTCTTAATTGGGTGAGTTGATATTTGTTCCATTTTATTCATCCTTTAATCTCTAAACCACCAAATCATTCCATCCCATAGAGCATCACCATGATTAATCCATGACTCAAATCGTCGATCATCATCAAATTGTTCTTTTTCTATCGAGTCGTCTTGAGTATCCTTATGATCTTTAGGAGTAATCTTTTTCTTTTTTTCTTCTAGTGAATCCCACCATTCTTTTAGCGACATATAAGAATAATCTGGTACAATTCCAATTTCTCCAGGGTGTACGTTAGATACTCTAACAGTAGCCGGAAGGCCATAATACCAAATTTTTCTGCCATTTTCCTTTTCTTGGTTTAAGAAATCAAATGGATGTTCTAATAAGATTGCCTCAAGTGATTGAGCTCTAGAAAGAGCATAACCTATTTCTCTAGCTGAAAATTTATAAACTAGTTTTCCATTTGCAAACATTTCACAGGTGCCGCCATTTCGGATATCCCATTCATCCCATTTGTATTTTAGGCGATTGTACTGACGATATCGGATTTCCCAACAGATTCTATGAGATCCCAAATCAATATATGGTACTAATTCTCTTATGCATGGTTCGTGGATATCACCATCCTCATCAGAAGTAGCTTCATAATCAGAATAATCTAGCCACCAAGTATCTGGACAGCCATTTGATTTTCCAAGTTGATGCTCGTATCCAGGAATAGAATATACTGAATATGGATGATTATCAATTAA
>Ga0222712_10001253_pt1 | contig 32058 bp, 52 predicted proteins | sample C33_657DmetaG_FD_165043 | JGI IMG/M metagenome (GOLD analysis project Ga0222712, IMG submission 165043) | Estuarine water microbial communities from San Francisco Bay, California, United States - C33_657D | ecosystem: Environmental > Aquatic > Marine > Unclassified | place: USA: California...
AATTCTATTTAACCCCGTGAATTCCTTTTGGGATCATTCCTAATTTCTTTTTGTCTCTTTCCAACTGAAGGTTGATGTGAACCATCCAAAGATTAAATGGTAAATTCTGCGTGTCTTTCTTTTCTGGCTTTTTCATATCGCGTGTTTTAAAGTTACCCTTAAATCTAACTAAACCTGCTAGAAGAAAAAAATGTAGGCTTTTCTATTTTGACAAACCCAGGATCTCCAATCTCTTTATCGAATTTTTCATTGCCTCTGATTACGAGATCTACTTTATATCCTATGCCTCTTCTCTGTTTTTGCTTAACTTTATTTTCCTCTACTAGCTTGTAAAACCTTTTAAGATTTACAGTGATCCCTTTCAGTGAACCACTAGAGAATCCTTTTAAAAATGTTTCCACTCTATTGACCCCGACAAGATCTAACTTTATCATATTAGATATTTCCGAAGACATCTTATAAAGAATTCTTTCCTTTCTCATTTCACTCATAATAAAGTATTTGAGCAAATATAAAGAAACTTCTTAAAGATTATTTAAACCTATACTTATTTGTGAGTATTTTCTAATTGGATCAGTATCGAATTTAAGATCCATAAATTTAAAGCTCTTCAGAATTCCTATTTTGCAGGTTACGAAATTGCCGCTAGATTTAGGAAATGATATACCTCCCAATGCGTCTCTTCCCTGATATCTGATTGTCTCACTACCAAAACCGATCATTCCATGAACACCTATTCTGCCGACCCTTTTTCCAACCCCGGCGTATATGGTTCCCTGTTTTACGAAGTCCTCTTTACTAAGCGGAAAATCCACAAGATCTATTCTTCCATTGGGATAGTATTGGTTACGGTCTATGTCATACGACATTGTATAATCCAAAATGAAATATGTCTTTTTTCTTCCGATGGTTCCCCAGAAGCTTGCCTGTTTGTTATTAGTGTATCCCAGTCCTACAGTGTAGTATAAAGCCTCTCTTCTGACTGTATCTCTTCTTCCGCTTTCATATACATGTATGATGCTTCTTTGTCTCCATCCGAAGTCGTCGTACCAGATATAGGGGAATGGCTGGTACCATCCAAAATCACCCAGATAATAACCATAAGGGTTAACTCTATTCCAATTTTGAATTCTTACCCTACGTGTTGGTTGTGGATTTTGATTAAATCTGTCACCCGGTCTGATCGGTGCTGTTTGGGTTCTCCAAGAACTAACATCGCTTCTTGAAGTAGACGGCGATTGTGCTTTAGGAGCTTCAGCGCTTTTTTGTGGCGGGTTGTTCCTCCAGCTGCTAACTTGCGAGTATGCTAATGCTGGGATGATAGCTAATAGAAGAAATAGAATCTTTTTCATATTCTTTTTTCTTCTATATATTCTTATATGGTCTCCCCTTCCGGTAGGATCAGCTCGACAAGCGCATCTTTCTCCCTGGCTCTTTTGACAAGATCTCTAAATGCAGCAAGAGCTTTTTTCTCCTCCTTCTTCGCCTCCGCTCTCAGTCTTTTTTGTGATTCTTTTTCCTCCTGTGTTAATTTTTTTGTCATATCATCCTAAAATTAAAAGGATTTGGTGAAACAGAAAAATGCTATTCTTTTTTAAAAAACTAATATCTACCTGAATTGAAGTGTGGTTTAAGCTGATGCCTGTTAGGGTATTTGTGGGTTTTGTGGTATGGCCTAACTCCAAGTCTTCTAGATTTTTTATAAAAGATTGTACAGCTGCTTGCTAAGATTAAAACTGTTAAAATTGCTAGAATCTTTTTCATGATGGGGATTTTCTTTTATATATGTAGCAGGAGATTAAAAACAAAAGAGAATATATAAGGAGTATGCAAAATCTAGTCAATTATAAAGGATTCATATTAAATGAACAATCTGAGGTCATCAAAAAGGCATCGGTCAAAGAAACCATGGAGGCTTATAGAAATGATACGCAAGCTAGAAGCAATATTAATGGTGCAATACAGGGAAACGCAAGCTATAACTCGGTATTTACTGCTATTAAAAATTATTGGACAAAGCAGATAACACTTCTTAAAAGCAAGGCACCAGATCAATTGACCGACGAGGAAAGCAATATGATGGATACCATAACAGCAAACTTCCAAAAGGGAGATGCAAAAGCTATAGAAGAATATGCAATGAAGAAGATCCTAACTGGGCATTCTAAAGATCTGATCTACCAGAAAGATCTAAAAAAGATGGGGGTTATGGGATACACAGAGACTGTATACGATAAATCAATTAAATCCAAGTAAAATTAAAAGCCTAGTTTTTCTAGGCTTTTTTTGTGGGCATATCTTATGGAAAGGTATCCAAGAGCTATTCCAAGCACATGGACGAAGTGAGCAGTTTTGTCAGTCGGGATATTAATAGCTGCTCCCAGTTCCAATAATGCTAATATAGTGATTATAAACACCCCTAGACGGCTTCTTTCTTTCCAACTGAAGAAGTATCTGGAAAGAAGAAAATAACACGTTCCTGATAGGCCTAATGCGGTTTGTGAAAGCCCTAGGAGCTCAAAGGGTAGATAAATTATGGATATCACCACAGTGACAATATAGATTCTTTTGAAATCAAAGGATCTATTAACTGGAGAAAGAAGGGTAAGGAATAAAATAATAATGTTAGTCGCAAAATGCTCCAGACTGAGATGAAGGTATCCTTTTATAAAGGGGTTTGCTACTATCAATTTGCCACCCTTAAAGATGTAAATAAGGATTGTTGCAGCTATACAAATAGCTATTGTTATGCACAGGGTTCTTGATACTTCCTTTACACTACTTTTCATTTGTCTTTATTTAGAAGACAAATATACATGGATTATGCCGGATAAAAAAATGTTTCAAAAATCATTTCCTTCATATGTCCCAATGATTCTAGATCTCCACCACTTCTTGAATTTATTGTCCTCTGGCAATTTTGATATAACAGATTCCTCTAAAAGAAATACTGAAACAATTAGAATAAGCCAAAGTCCACAAAGAATGATAAAATATTTCATATTGACAAGGTTTAGTATGCTGCTTTCTTTGCTTTTAATTTTCTTTCAATTTTTGCTCCCTGATATCCTTTGACATTTACATCGTCCTCCCTTATTTCATTATCATAAATTGAGAGGACCAGTAAAAAACAATATAGGTTCATATAGAATCCAATAAGATATCTGTCATATCCAAATAGAGGTATTGCCACAATCATCCAGGTTGGAATTAGAATTAACCATTTTCTAAACCATTTTCTTTTCCAAAATAGATTATCAATGGTAAATTTTAAAAAATCTTTCATTAGTCTTTCTTCGCTAGTGTCTCCCATGATGGTGTCCATTCTTTTAAAGGGTAAGCCAAGTACATTTTATATCTCATATAATCTGCGTAATCAACCTCGTCAACTTTAAGGTATCCTTCCATAAGCTCTCTGGAGAATTTCTCGTGTGAGTCACCTGCAAGTTTAAGAGCCTCTCCTTCTTTATCCAGGAATTTTTTATAACGAATGAAGATAGCAAGTTGAACCGTGACTATTATAACAGGAACTATCGCCAAAGAAAATTCAATCCTCTCCCTAAATATTAATCTGATAATCGAATTCAGGAGTAAAGCTCCCATACACCAGATAGAAGATAGGGAGGCAAGCTTTTGCTCATTGCCCTTCCAATCATATCTAAAGAGTTTATATTTTCTTACAAGGATGTTCATTATATGATTTGATCGATGACTCCGTGTTTAAGAGCTTGCTTGGCGGAAAAATACCAGTCTCTCTTTTCATTATAGCATTTTTCTATATCCTTCACCGTTATCTTGGTCGTTGCAAGTGTGTGCTCCTCTATGAATTTTTGTAATCTCTTGGTTTCAATTATGTCCTCTTCCATATCTTTTAGTTTGCCAATGGATCCTGAACTAACCTGGTGGTACATGAAAGTTGAATGATCGTATGAGATTCTTTTGTGACCCGTAATGGCTATTAGAAATCCACAGCTCATTGCACAGCCGGTTACTATTGTGTGCACTGGTGCTTTAGATTTTTGGATAACCCCGATAAGTCCTAGGCATTGGTATGCATATCCACCATATGAATCTATATACAATTCTATAGGTTTAGGATTATAGGTGAATCCATTAATCTCGGAAAGCTTAGCGATGTAATCATCATCCTCGTTTATCTCGAGAATGGCCTTACTGATCGCGTTAATACTTGCTTGATCTACTTGTTGAGCTAGGTGCAGTTGTCTGTCTTTTGGAATTGGTAACTGTAATGCCATTTTTATCTTTTACTATAATAGTAGTAAAACTATAAAAAGATTCCATAAAAAAGAAATGTTACGGGACTAAATCATCCCAAGTGATATTAGATCCCTCTGTGTGTGTCCACTCCTTCCAGTATTTTTTATTCCTGGGGGAGTATTCTTTGATGACTGTGTATGCCTTTCTTTTCCCACATTTAGAACAGGTTGAGACATCCAGCTTGGTCTTAAATACTGCTCCATGCTCCGAGGAAATTATGTAATCTTCCCTCTCCGTTTTCTTAGAATGAAATCCAAAAATGCAAAGCAAATTCATAGGATCTTTTTTAGATCATCTATATATTTTAGTCGAGATCTATTTTTTCAAAGATTTCTCCAGCATCATGAAGATCGAATCCCCATGTGTTAATTATTCTGTCCGCTATAATGTCATTAAGCTGGGACACTATTTTTCTTGGAATCTTTTTCCCTCTAGTCAACTCCTCCATTTTTTTAAAATCATCCACGGTGTCTACGTTCCATCCTCCGCACGTATCAAAAACCTCTATTATTTCATTCATAAATGATCCGCTAATTAAACCCCCTTGAGAGATGGATTCTACCAAAAGATCCATGAATTGGATTTTAAGTTCTTTGATTTTTTCCGTTTGCATGTCAAAATTGTGGGAAGGATTTATATTTCCCAATGTGACACTGCCGTTAGTATTTATAGTCATCCTCGAATTGGTGGTAGTGCCAGCCGTTCCGATCCCGATGTTTCCGGTTCCTGTTGTATAAATGATCGAGCTGCTGCTTCCTGCCCACGAAGTAGAGGAAGATGACCCGGTGAATAGTGGAATTGAATTTGTGGTTGATGTAGTTCCTATCATTTGTCTATATCTTTAAAAGAATCCAGTTTTTTGGGAAAGGCATTAACAGAAAGTAGTCTTTCAACACTAATCTTTCCGTCTCTTCCGACAAACCCCCAAGAGCTTGTTCTGAATACCATTTCATCCTTTAATTCTTTTAGTATTTTTCCATTAGGAGTTTCCATTAATTTGATATCGGCTATCAATTCGTTCTTTCTGTTTATTTTCATTGAGTCCACAATGAAAGCTATTTTTCTTATATTAATTATATCAGGGTCCCCATATTCAACAAAGTCCTCTGTTCCCACTTTAGGATCAAACACACCAAAATAGTGCCCAAATCTTTTTTTGTCCTTTTCATAGTCGCTCTTAATTTTTTCCAAAGCTTCTATAGTGTAGTATCTCTTATTTAGATTTTTTTGACCTGCGAAAAGGATCTTTTTTAACATATCTCAAGTTTTTACAAATATAATTCATTTTGTAACATTTCCGTATCACGCATCTAAAATATATCATGACTGATCAAGAAATAATAGATCTTATTCTTAAAAAGTTATCTCCAATGAAACGCCTTGATGTTCAACAAAGTGTTTTCGAGATACTAAATAAGAACGAGGAAGCAGGGAAGGAGTTCATCAGAGAACATTTAAACAAGTACGAAATAGATTCACCAGCTATCTTGGCTGGATCTATCAGTGATATAGTTTCAGCCGAGACATCACTTGGGTTTCTATTTCAGGATCTTCTAAAAATCACTTCGGATAAAATAGGGCACGGTGAGGTTTTACTTTCGCTCTGTATTAAAGATGCAGTTTCTGGAGGATCAGAAGACACTGATATAATTCTGCCGGATAGAAAATCCTTCGAAGTAAAGAAAGTATCCAAAGGAGGGTTATTTAGCTTCTCCGAGAGATTCACCGAGTATAATGATCTAGGATTAGTTCTGAATATGGCAATTCTGAATTTTGGCCATCTCAACGTGTTTGGCGGAAAGAACCTATACACAACAAGTACAAAAGAGATCCGAACATTTAAAATGCTGCTTGAAAAATTTCTGTTGCCAACTGAGAATGGAGTTCCTTTTTACAAGGATCAGTTTGTGGTTAAGGTGAACGGAGAATTAAGAAGAATAGTAAATGGATTCTTAGAACATGATCTTGATGACGATCTTTCTTTGGAAGCTTATAGTGCTATGTTTAATTTTAGAGATCAAGTTTTGCTTTCAAAGATTAAACCAGTTAGCATGGATCTTTTCAAAAGAGGATGTGGTGCTCAGGAATGCACAAAGGAAATCATACACGATCTTTTTTCTATCACAGCACTAAGACAGATATTGAAAGGAATCGAAGGTATCTTTTTGGTCCTTCCTGATTTTACACTCTCATACTTCACCCCTCACGAGAATCACGACTCTTTATATGATCCTAGGGAGATTTATCTTTATGACATCTCAAGAAATAAAATGAATTTTAAAGGGCCATTCCTTAAAGGATCCAGGGCAGAAAAAACCCCTGGCGAATTGCCAAGGGAATTTGAATTGTTATAATTTCAGTCTAATGATTCATCAAGGTGTTGTATAATCCTTTTGTGATGCCCATGTATGAATTTGTAGTATCGTCTCCCGGGGAAATCGATTTACCGGCATCTTTAATTGCTTGAATAGTCATCTTGCCATAATTTCCAGTAGGTGATTTAATTTTAAGAAATTTTTTGTCAATTAATTTCTGTTGCATTTTTTTGATTACATCTTGTCCTGGTCCATCTCGAGTAAATTCCGGAATAAATTCTATTAACCCTTTTTTAACAAAAGCATTATTACCTTTGTATGTTTTCCATGTCTTTGGATTTTGAACAAAAGCATCTACCACCTTATTTCCTTTGCAAAGGTATTTTGATTTTGTAATTTCTGAAGTTCCATCTCCTTTTGTTTTCCAAAGCTCTAATACGCCGTCCGGTTTGTATCTTTTATCACCAGTTACTCCCCCTGGTGCTATAATTTCAATAACGCCGTCCTTATCAAGATCCAATCCTTGCCATCCTTGTTTCTTAACACATGGGCATTTATCAAACCCTTTATGATAATTATTCTTATCTGCCTGTGGCTTATCTTCTACCCAATTTCCTTTCCCGTCCCAGTGTCCAGATTCATTCGCAAACGACTCGTAAATTCTAATATGCTTCATAAAAATTAATTTTATGAGTTATATATCCAACCTAGAATTTGCTAATTGATCTTTCTGCTGGACATTTCGTGCTAATAAAATTTTCTAAGTATTTCAATTACATCCCATGCATCATCCAATGCGTTGTGTGTTACTATTCCTTCTATTCCTAGTTTCTCTTTACATTGTGTAAGAGACGGAAGTGATGCGTCATTATTCCAATCAACGCATAATATAGCAGGATCTAAAACCCTTTGACGAGTTCTAATCAATTTTTGCCACCAAGGCAATTCCTGTAGGAATAATTTATCGAACGTTCCGAAATTCTTACCTGCAACGTTAATGGTAATTGGTTTAGTCCTACCATCAATAACAGGTTTTAGTTTCCCGTCGATATGAATGGATGCATCGTCCAGATTGGAAAATCCATTAGACCAGAGAAATGTATAAAATGCTTTCACCACATCCTCTTTTTCCCAGAATTGATATCCACCGCCGTATGTGCAGGACTCCGCCAATTCTAATTTGGATCTATCTTCCTTGCTTGATTCAAGATATCTTCCCATTGAATCTATAATGCTGGAATTCATTCCAAGTGCTCTTGGCGATCCAACAATCTCATTCTGTAGAACCAATGCATTAAATCTTGGGCATTCTAAGAATGGTAATTTCTTTTCTGTGTCTTCCACGATTGCACCGATAGAAAGAACCGAATGTTTTTGATGATCTAACCCAGAGGTTTCGATATCGATTGAAACGTATTTCATATTTGTTTGTTTTTCTTGTCTTCTTCTAACATTCTTAGACTTCTTAAAGTTATCTCTCCCTTAATGGATCCTTTTAATCCTTCTTCCTTGATCTCTCTGTCAATTCCAACATAAGAAGTTGTTTGCATTCTTACCATTTCAGCAAGGGTTGTTTTCGCAATCATATCGGTTTGCTTTCTTCTACCTCTTGTGGTGTCGGTTCCTAATAAAGGAGCATCAAACTCAACCTCAACGTCTAACGTGATTTTATATCTAAATAACATATTTAAAGTTTTTTCATTAATACTAATATTGCAACTACGATTGCTATCAATCCAACTAAAGCTGCACTACCCCATAACGGAGCTGTTATCCACCACCAGGACCAATCTATTACCTTCCCTAATTTTAATCCGAGAAATAGCAGAAACATTCCGCTCATTAAACTCATTCCTCCAGATTTTCCATTGTCTCCTGACATAATTTATTATTTAATCCCTAAAAATTAATTCGTTCTCCTTGTTGTAAATACTTAAAACTGTTCCCTGTCCATTGGTCCAAGCAAAAGTGTATCCCCTATATTTTAATAAGGTGGTCGGAAAACTTTCGGTTAATCCATCTAAAGGATCGACCGGTTCTCCTTCTTCTTCTACTATACTGCAAATTCCATATAAGATTTCCCAAGGATGAGGCTGAACGTTTTTAGCATTACAAACATTGCTCCATCTGTCGTCATGCTTCTCTAATATTTTGATTAGTACACGCTCGAAGGATTCATCATCAGAAAAAAATCTATGCATTCTTTCCATGTTCTTTTTCCTAGAATTCTCCTTGTCAATGAAGAATTTTTTCATCTCCTCTAAAAATTCAGGATCTGACATTATTTCTTCCCATTCTTGAAAAATTGATTTTTCTTCCTCCATTTTATAAAATTTTTCTATTGAGCCCAAATTCTTCGATAATAAAATTGGAAAATAAAATATGTGTTGCTGGTGCCCAATGTCGATCGTACTCCTTACCCTTAGTTCCACCACTCTCGATGAATTCTTGATGTAATGTTTTCCACCCTCCCATTTTTTTAGAAAGTTCAATCTTGCTATCAAAAGTCCTTTTCGGACTCTCCTTATTGTCCCAGGTAAAAATATACTTCTTAGATCTAGTAATTTTTTCCAATGATTCTATTATTTCTAAAAAATTATGCTCGGAAGCATCTCCTGATAATATTATTTCCTGCGGTTTTAATAATTCCATGAAATATTCTTTATCAAATTTTTTACCATAAAATTCTATTTCAACACTTTCTGAATTATATGACGGGGTTCCAACAAATCTGTTGGTTAGATTGGTTTCACCTATCTTAAAAAATCCCCAATGTTTCTTATCAATAGGCAATCGGGTTCTCCCAAAAAATGGTATTACAACTATCAAATAATCATCCTCATCAAGTTCCGGTATTGCCTTTATCCAATGATCTATTATGGTTTGAACATCTCTGCTAGGTTCTCCGTCTGCTTTAACCTCTATGTTTGGAAGGTTTTTTTTCAGAAGTGTTCCATAAAAATCTTCGTTGCGATAACTCGGTCTAGCAAAGCTGTCCCCTATTATAAGTAATCTTCCGCTCATCTAAAAATTTGATAATTTATAATCCATCACAATGTCATCCTCAATGCTTTTCCTTTTCTTTGGTTTCTTGTCCGACCATTTAACGATGTATGTTTCCTCCTCTGTTGTCGTATCATATGTTGCCTCAATGATAAAATCATACTGCTCATAATCTTCGTCATCATCATTTGAAACAAGGATGAATCCAGCTACACATTTGGTGGTTTGGAAAACCAATTTTTCAAGCTCAATTTGTACTGCCATGCTCTTGTTTTATTTTAAAATATTCTCCACTCGTTATAGTTCAAATTTAATTATATTTTCTTAAAAGTAGGATCTCCCCCGACAACCTTTCTACCCCAACCATTGATCTTTTCACCATTTTTTAATTTGTCTATTAGATTCTGTGCTCCCTCTAGGGTTTTGAAATTTATGATACTTTCATGATCGTAGTTGGGCTCTTTTATAGAACTCCAATAACTATACCATAAAAATTTTTTCTGAACTTCCACATGATACATTGTGCAATCTTTTCTGATCTCTCCCCTTTCGTAAAATTTGCTTTCTACTATTCTGTATGCCTTGTTTTTCTTATCTTCCATACGGATTTTAAATTTTCAAGTTTTTCTAAAGATATACCTTCTAAGAATCCTTCGTTGACTAGACATTCATCTTCGTCTTCGATAGGATCATATTTAAATATCTGAAAGAAGTATCCAGGTTTAAATCCTGGCACCTGATCCCATCCCCAGGCAGCTTCTAATACTTCTCCATTTTCTGGATTGATTCCAAATCCTGTTTCTCTACTCATTGTCTTCCGTTTTAGTTCTAAAAAATCCCATATACTCCATCATATCATTTACTGCTTCCCAATCAACAAAAGGTCTTCCGGAAAGATTGTCATCGAATATCAAAGGACAACCCAATGCAGCATCATCGATAATTAATTGTCCATATGCTTTGGGTGATGTTGTCCAAGAATCCTGTGACGGGTTCCTTTGGACCCCGTGAAGTTTGATATCTCTTTCAGAAAACCAATCCACTGCATCTTTTAAATAATCTCCTGGTGGTAATTCTCTTCCTTGATTTCTGTAGGTTGGCTTCTTCAAATCACTTCTCATGGTGAAGAGAATTAGATTGTGTCCGTTAGCTATGATTTTTTTAAGAATAGGTTCAGCACCTATATCTTTACCCACATGTGGGAATTCGTGTGTGACGCAAGTTCCGTCAAAGTCAATAACAATGTCCATTGGTTCGGTTAGTTTGGGTTTAGTTAAATTGGTATATCTCGATGTTCTTCTATTAGATGTTTAAGAGCATTCAGAATCATATCTACTGTTAATGGATCTTCTTCGCTTCTGGAGTGGAGCTGATCCACTGTGTCATCGTAGAATCTATCTAATCCTTCAACAGATATGCTCGGTGTAAATTTTTGAGCATATTTTTCTTCAGTCTCTACCTGAATCTTAGCTGCTGTTGCCAGATCAAAATCCCCACCCATCCTATTTGTAGCTTCAAAAACCTTTAATATTATTTCAGCAGTACAGTTGCTAACTCCAATGCCACACATCCCTAAAGCAATTCTCATGTGCTGTATCTGTTTGTCCTCTTCCATCCTATTTATTTTTTACAAATCTAAAAAGTATTCTTCAAAAGAAAAAATGAAATATATAGGACTATATGAAGCACCTTACCAATTTTGAGGAATTCGGTTATCACTCTGATACAGAGGAGGAACAGGAACAAGCAAAATACAACGAAAATTTCGATGATGACGAGTTTGCACATGATGAATTCCAAAAATCTAAGAAGCGTGAAGACGAATCGGATTTAGATAAAGAAAGATGTTACAAATGTAGGAAACCAGGTAAACCCGAATATGCACCTACTCTCAGTGCTATCTCAAGATTGATGAATTAGCACAATCCCCGAATTTATTAAATTTCCTCAGACCCCCTGGATATATAAAACAAAAACTATATCCTATGTTACTAAAAGTTGGGTCTAAAGGAGAAGACGTAAAAAAACTCCAGTCATTTTTAGGTCTAGGAGCAGATGGCTCTTTCGGACCAGGCACAGAAAAAGCGGTTAAAGCGTGGCAGTCAGCCAATGGATTGACAGCAGATGGTCTTGTAGGAGACGGAACTTGGGCAAAAATGTTTTCGACGGGGGCACCCTCACAGGCTGCACCAGCACCTGCAGTTTCATCTGCACCGATCCCACCAAGCTCATTCAAGTTAGAGAAATTAAAAGGACATATTCCTGATTCAGTAATTGCACAGATTCCTGACACTGCTGCTAAATTCAACATTACAACTCCATTGAGATTAGCACACTTCTTGTCACAGTGTGGACACGAATCGGGCGGATTCAGAGCGGTGAACGAAAATCTTAACTACTCTGCTAAAGGTCTAATGGGCACATTCAAGAAGTACTTCCCAACAGAAGATCTTGCTAAGAGATATGAAAGAAAACCAGAATTGATTGCATCTAGAGTTTATGCAAACAGAATGGCAAACGGCGACGAAGCTTCTAAAGACGGATTTAAATTTAGAGGTAGAGGTTATATCCAATTAACTGGTAGAGATAACTATACCAGATTTGCTAAATTTATTGGAGAGGACACATCAAGCAATCCTGATTTAGTTGCTAACAAATATCCATTAGCTTCTGCAGCATTCTTCTTTGATTCAAATAAGCTTTGGTCTATCTGTGATAAAGGATCGGATGATGCAACGGTAACAGCGGTTACTAAAAGAGTAAACGGAGGTACAATCGGATTAGCTGATCGTATCAAACATTTCAAAGAGTACTACCATTTATTAGCTTAATTTAATAATCAAAATTTAACCCCGGCAAGTCCGGGGTTTTTTGTGCTCCAAGATAGATACAATAAATCCGAATATAAATTAAAACAATGTCAGAGAACGAAAAAACAGAAGAACAAAAAGAAGACAACAAACCAGAAGTTGGGTTTCAAACAGGTGGAGGAGAAATCACTGCTGATCCACAGGTAGGAGTAAATGCTGGTGCAGGTGCTTCAACGAGTACCACGGTAGGTGGTGTAACCTTTACAGCAGAAGCAGGAGCAGAAGCTCATGCAGGTGCAGGTACACAGGTAACAGACACATCAGTAGCTGCAACTGCAACTGCTGGGGTTAGTGCTGGAGCAAACGTGGGAGCAAGCACCACAGTCGGCGGTGTAGATCTAGCAGCTGAAGCCCATGTTGGAGCAGAAGCAGAGGCATCAGCAAATGCAAGTGCAGGATGGGACGGAAGAAATGCTAGTGTAACAGCCGAGGTTGGTGCAAGCGCAAGTGTTGAAGCTGGTGCAAGTGCAAGTGCTAAAGTTGGCGATGTGAAAATTACCAACGAAGCTCATGTGGGTGCAGAAGCAGAAGCTAAAGCAGGTGGAAGTGTTCAGGTCGGTAAAGATGGAGCAAGTGCACAAGGCGGAGCAATTGCAGGAGTAGGCGTAGGAGCAGGAGCTTCTTCAGGAGCTTACGATAGTTCAGGTAATGGTGCTACTGCAGGGGCAGAGGTTAGTATTGGTGCACAGGTAGGTGCAGAAATGGAAGGAGGAGCTACTATGAAAGACGGGGTAGCTACTGTTGGTATCAGCGGTGAAGTTGCTTTCATCGCAGGTGTTGATTTAGATCTAAGTGTAAGTGTTGACACCAAACCAATCCAAGATGCAGCGGTAGTTGCAGCAGACGAAACAGCTAAAGCTGCTCAGCAGGCAGCAGAGGAAGCTGAAAAAGCAGCTAAAGAAGCTGATAAATTTGCTAAGGAACAAGCAGCGGCAGCAGAAAAAGCAGCGAATGATGCAGCAGCGGCAGCAGAAAAAGCAGCAAACGATGCAGCTAAAGCAGCGGAGAAAGCAGCTAATGATGCGGCAGCGGCAACTGCGAAGGCAGCTAACGATGTAGCAAGCGGAGCAACCAAAGCAGCTAATGATGTAGCAAAGGGTGCTAGCAAAGCAGCTAAGGACACTAAGAAAGCATTCAAGAAAGCATTCTCAGATAGAAGATTGAAACAAAACATTCAATTGGTTGGAATTTCCAACGGATTAAATGTCTATGAATATAATTACACCTGGAGCAACGAAAAACAAAAGGGTGTAATGGCTCAAGAAGTATTGGAAACTAAATATGCAAATGCAGTAAGCATGCATAAATCAGGGTACTACATGGTTGATTATTCTAAATTACCAAACATCTAATTTATGGTTGAAGTAGTAACACTCTACAAAAAAGAATATCTAGTTGGACATCTCGACGAGGACTTAAATCCCCTCGTTGAGATGATACTAGAAAATTATCATCAGGGCAGAAACATGGCAAAAGAATCTGATGATATTAGACACGAAGATATTAGAATCAACTTCACACCTCAGGTTCAGCGAATAGCAAAAAAATTGTGCGATGCATGGAAAGAATCATTCGACGAGGAGATAGAATTGTGCTGGCAAAATAAAGAAGGACAGGATCCTAATCATTCTTTCTGGTCGGTTGTTCATGAAAGAAATGAAATGACAAATATACACACCCACGAGAGTTCTGAAAACTATAGTGAAGGAGCTCATGTAAGTGCTGCATTTTGGGTTCAGGTTCCTCCCAATAGTGGAGATTTTGTTTTTCAATATAATTACAATCCATACAAAGTTCATCAGGAAGTTATAAAGGCAGAAGCAGGAAAGTTTGCAATGTTTGATAGTACACTTCCTCATTTTGTCACTAAGAATTGCAGCGATGGGTTAAGAATTGTTATAAGCATGAATTTTAAATACAAAGAAGAATAGAATATTATATCATTGAAACACAAAAGCATAGGATTCTATGCTTTTTTTGCGGAGGATAGATATAGTGTAATAATTAGAATATGATAAGTAAGAAAGAGTCTAATGTGACCAAAGGAATGATTTTTGCAGGATGTTCTTACACCTGGGGACAAGGATTATATTATTATAGTAATTTAGAAACCCTGATGGATCAGGATAATCCGTGGGGCTACACTAGGGGTATAGCAAATCCCTCACATCATAAGTTTAAAGAGCTTGTTAGATATCCAAGATTAGTTGCAAATCATTTTAAATCTTTTGAAATATTACATCCCGAAAACGGAGGATCCAATGATTCAATAGTTAGATATTGGAAAGAATGTTTTACCAACAGAAATTCCGGGGAAATGTTTTCTTCAGAAGCACATGGTTCTGTTCCAAACAAAATCGAATTCATAGAGTATGAAGAGGTATCACACGTCGTGTTTCAGATAACACAGTGGATGAGGGATCTTCTTGAAATAGAGGTTGATGGTGAAAAGATAAAAGTTCCTATCCAATGGTACTGGGATAATAATCCCAATCGTGATAGACCCTATCGTGATTTGTTTGAAAAATATTTAGAATCGGAGGGAAGAAATTTTGGGGATCTAAACGAATATCTACAAAATAAAGGACTAAGCAACATCAAAGAATTTTTACAAGAATGTGAGAACAAAGGAATTAAAACATACATATTATCTTGGCCTCATGAATTTATTAAATTTTTAGAAAAAGATGAATGGCTAAAGGAGAGATGGATCACATTTGACTACGATGGAAAAAATTATCAATGTATAGAACATATGAATCTTGATAATCCAGAATTTGAAATCTACAAGGATTATGAGAGTTTTAAAATTCCACCACAAGATAGTCACCCATCTTTGAAGTGTCATCGGATCATTGCAGAAAACGTAATTAAGTTTATAAAAAATAAAGAAAAATAAATGGCAAACATTTTAATACTAGGTGATACCTGGGGAATCACTCCATGTCACATCTGGCCAGATTCAAAAGAACCAGCGGATTGGTTCGAATTTCAATTTCTAAAAAAAGGACATCCAACTTTTAATAAAAGCTGGGGAGGGAATCAAAATCATTATCAACTAGCACAAGCTGATGTTTTTCTGAATGCAACAAAGGACACTGAGATGGAAATAGATCTCATCGTATGGTTTCATTCTGAACTCATGAGAGATCTTGGAGAAGGAACACCAAGGGAAAGACAAGATGAAATGATTGCTGAGCTTGGATTTGATGGAACATTGGATTTAATAGCAGAAAGGATTTACGAAAGGGTTACGAGAATGAAAGAAGAATTCCCCAAAACCAAATGGGCAGTAATAGGAGGTCATGCTCCTATCAGGGAATCAAAAAGTCATTTATTGGATTGGGTAGAATTTAGAATTGATAATTGGAGACAGGAAATATCAGGGAAAGAATGTCCAGAGAGCCACGCATTTGAATGGCTGGAGGAAGGAAAGGGAAGTCTTTATGATTTTCCTTCTATCCCTCAGAATATAATAGACCGGGAGATAGAAATTAAGGAAAAGATCCTTGATGCCACGTCAGATGTGGATTTATTCTATAACAGAAAACATCCTGCTATAGGTCCAATAAAGGATTTAGCAGCTAGAATAATGGATCATTTTAAAATATAAAACGCAATGGAAGTTAAACAAGGAGCTAAAGTAACAAAGGGAATGGTTTTCGCAGGATGCTCTTTTACCTGGGGTCAAGGATTATATTACTATAGTAATCTACCAACTCTGAAAGAACCTGCACCGGATGCTTACGACTCAAGGCTACTAACAAGTTCTCAGATAAGATTTATGGAATCTGTTAGATACCCAAGAATAGTTGCAAATCATTTTGATACATGCGAATGTGTCTATCCAGGAAATGGAGGGTCCAATGAAGGAGCGATAGAATGGTGGGAAAGATGCTTCACATCAACTGGTCCTGGTCAATATCATAATTCTCTTCATGTGGATGGAATAGACTACAAGGAAATAGATTATGTTATTTTCCAACTAACTCAATGGCAAAGAGAGCATTTCATATTACAGGATTCAAAAGAAAGACACGACATAGCTTTCCATCAGGTTGGAGAACCTCCTCTCTCAGATTTATTCATGGCTTATCTAGAAGAGAATAACACAACCCTGGAAAATTGGATAGAAGCTTATAAAAGAAAGGGGCTAGAGAACGTTAAAAGATTTTTAAAGAATTGCGAAGATAACGGGCTTAAAACCATTCTATTTACCTGGCCTGTCGAATATGTTGAATTGATAGAGCAAGACGAATGGCTAAAAGAAAGATTTTTAAAATTTGATTATAATGGTTTAACCTACAATAGTATAGACGAGCTTATGGATCACGATCGATGGAACCCAAGAGGAAATCCGGAACTAACAATTAAATGGGATTTTGGGAATTTTGAAGAAACCCCCAAAGATCATCACCCTTCACTTAAGTGCCATCAGGTGATGGCAGAGAATATCATAAAGAGGATCGAATTGGATAAAAATATATAGACATATGAAAATCATTAAAAATTTTACAGACTTTTCAGAAGTCAACGAAAGTAATCCATGCTGGACTGGATACAAACAAATAGGAACAAAAAAGAAGAAGGGAAAGACAGTACCGAATTGTGTTCCTGTTCAAGAATCGAGCGATAAGCAAACTTATGATTATGGATGCTCCATGATTTATTTTGATTTCCCAAAGATGAATGAAATTCATTCAATGATCGATGAAGACGATATCTACACAGAAGATGGTGATAGATCATATGGTTTAGAAACAGAACCACATGCTACATTGCTATACGGATTACATTCGGATGAAATAGAAGATGAAGATGTCATATCAGCTTCGACAAAACCAGGAATACCTGACGAATTAAAACTACATAATGCTTCTTGTTTCAATAACGACAAATATGATGTGTTGAAATTTGATGTGGATAATGATCACTTACATAAGATCAATGCTGAATTAACAAAATTCCCACACACAACAGATTATCCAGATTATCATCCACACTCAACAATAGCTTATCTAAAAAAAGGTAAGGGCGAAAAGTACACGGAAAAATTAAAGGATGCCTGGTATTCTGTTAATCCATCAAAGATAGTTTACAGTAAGCCTAACGGGGATAAGATAGAAAAAAATTTAAAGGGGTAACTATTTAGATCTAATAAAATTGGAAAGAAACCCAGCTACTCTTTGTGATTTCTCATTCAAAACAATTAATTGAGCGACGTCAAGTTTTGTTTTCTTAAGGTAATCTATTCCAATTGTTCCTATGGATTCATCCGTTATAATATCAAATAAACCTACTGAGTAACTAGATTTTGTTCCGGTAGCTTCTGCTCCTGATTTTAATCCAAACGTTGCTACTGTTGGATCATCGTAATCTTTTATATAAATGTGCTTGTTTTTGATAATCTCTTCGGTTGCTCTGGAAAACAAAGAAACCGGTATATTGTTAAAGATCATTCCTACCCCAGATACTCCAGGTGCACTGGATTCAAACATAACTGAAAATTTCTGCATCGACTTTTTGCTATGAAGAAAGTGCCCGCCATTATGATACATTGTTACCCAGCATCTGTCAGCTTTTAATAAATCCCTAATCTCCTCGAGCTCTTCGTTTATGATGCATGAATACTCCAATTCTTTCCTTACTGGATCCATCGGCTTAGCGGAAAGCTTTGCTTTCACATATTCTACTAGAACTGGACCTACGAGTGTAGTTATGACTGCTATTATAACTGCGCTTAGCATTTCAAACATGTGTTGATCCATCTATTATATTTTTTGAATTTAGCATATATATCATGTTCAAAATACAAATGCATACCTATAAATCATACATAAACGAAAAACCGGCTTCTTTGTTAGAAAACGAGCAGAAAAAAATCTCTCAAATTCTCGGACTAGAAAAAATGATAGCAGACGGGGTAGTTAAATCTAGCACATGGACCTGGAACGAAAAAGAGAGTCACATAGATTTTGACGGCGATTTGGTAATTACCCACGATTTTGAGGGTGAGAATTTTCTCTCGCTTCCCTTTAAAATAGGAGACGTTGAAGGAGATTTCATAGCAAATGGAATAGACACTTTAAAAAATCTAGAGGGATCTCCAAGATCTGCATATGGATTTGAGGTTTCGTATTGTAGTCTTAGATCTCTGGAAGGATCTCCACACAACGTTAATAATTTTATAGCGCATCATAATTTGTTAAGATCTATATCGGGATCGCCAAGATATGTTTTCGGAGATTTCAACGTGTCGGATAATATGCTAAGATCCCTAGATTTTGGACCTTATATAATAACAGGAACTGTTACAACAGGGATTAAGAAAGAAACCTCAATTCTGTTTAAGGAGATGCATAAAGATATCATGAATTGGTATCTAAGCGTAGGAAGCGAAGACAAAACTATAAATCAGATAGAAAAAGCTATCTACGATAAAACCTATGTTCCTTATGTAATAGGGATGAGTGCAAAATATTCACAATTTCTTGGATCCTTTCCTAGCGAAAGAGACGAACTAGATTTTATGGGGACTGCCCAGGATCACGGTCTTATTTAACCGAAATGTTTAAAATCGGATTTCCTTCCATGTATCCCAATCCTTCATATGCATAGCTAATTGTCATACCAGCTGTTATACTATTTAGATAATCAACAATCGCTATTGCTCTTCTTTCCGTCAATTCCCTAACTGTTATTTTATTGCTAGTTGAAATTGGTTTATTCTGTGGATAAAGTAAAGATGATTTTTCTGGAGTAGGATATCTCATTTCAAATATGCTGGAAGCATCCTCTATCTTTTTTATCTTCTCATTTAAGTCCTTTCTCTTTGAAGATGTCCAGGGCTTTGATGCAGATATTTTCATTTCGAATGATTCATTCTTAAGAATGGATTGAATTAATATTCCTCTAAGACATCCTTTATATTTTTCTAGTAGATGTGAATCGTTCGGGTTGAAATAAAAAGGGATGGATATATCACTTTCAGTTTGCCCTGGATCGAAATAGCATTCTATTAGTTCTACGCCTTGCTTAATCAACGAACTTGGTATATGTGAAAAATAATTCTCGTGAATCTTTTCTATTCTGCCCATTCCTCTTGTTGGAATATCTTTCATAAAATCGAAAGATTTTTTCATGTTTTCTGCAGACTTTGTTGAATTCTTAAAGCATTTCTTAGGATCACCCGAAGTGAAATCGTACCCAAGCAAAAAGAAATAATTTCCTCTAGATTTACCCTCTGCTAGAATTTTTTTAATTGATTTAATTTCAGAAGGAGTGTATGCATCTATATTGTTGGAAAGAAAATATCTGTCTATCTTATTCTTAGAATTTTTAACATTTACATTTTCAGTGAGAACGTCCATTTCGATTTGCAGCATTCTTTGAGGGAATTTGTAAACATTTTCCCCGATCTTATTTAGACCATGACTTGGAGAAACCGTGTAAGATTGTTTTTCAGTTTTCCCCTCATACCATTTCTTGAATCCCAATAGCTTCATTTAATATTTTTTATATACCTTATATCTATCCCGAAATTTTTTTCATTATATTCATAAAATTAAAATGGAAGAAACCGTAAATAGCACATTCGGCACTTTGATCCTTAAATCTGAACCTGTTCAATCCGTGATACAGGTGAGCGGTAATGGCGGTGAAGCCCTATTTTCAATAAAACCTAATGGAGAATTTGTCCCAGGGCCAGGCCTAACCGAATCTGAGGCAATATCAGAAGCAGCAAAAACTTTTTATAAAAAAATGACAGTCCTTGGAAAAACATTTTCTGAGATGATTGAAGAAAGGGACGAAAAAATAAGAGGGTTAGAAAAAAAATTAGAGGAATTAAAAAATGGGACATAGTATTAAGCCTACAGTTTGTAAAGGGTGTTCAATAAACAAATGATGGGGTTCTGAACTGATTATAGAAAACAATGGTATGTATTGCGGAAAGATTCTCATATTCAAAGAGGGATGTAAATTTAGCATGCACTATCATTTAGAGAAAGATGAAACATGGTATGTTAATTCTGGAGAATTCATATACAGATGGATCGATACCGACAACGCAGATGTTCATGAAGAAATATTGGTTAAAGGAGACATTGTCAGACAAAGACCAGGTCAACCGCATCAAATAGAAGCAAAAACGTCTGGAGAAATTTTTGAGATATCTACACATCACGAGGATTCCGATTCCTATAGGGTGTGGCCAGGGGATTCTCAGAATATAAATAAGAAATGAAAAAAGTCTGGATAAATGGATCATTTGATATTTTACATATTGGGCATATACATCTTATCAATTTTGCTAAATCCCATGGCACTCTTCGAGTGGGATTGGACACGGATGAAAGAATTCGTGAGAAAAAAGGAATATCTAGGCCGTTCAATGTCCTATATGATCGCATGGAGTTTATATCATCTATCTCTGGGATTGATAGTGTTGTATCTTTTGGCAGCGATAATGATCTTATTGATAGAATATGTGAGTGGAACCCAGACATTATGGTTATAGGAAGTGATTACAAAGGGAAGGAAATAATAGGATCTGAACACATCAAAGAAATAATATACTACCCAAGGACGTCGTATTCAACTACTGGGCTGGTGGAAAAAATAATAGCTGATCATGAAAAAAATATTAGTAGTAGGAGAATATGGTATTGATAAATTTGTCTATGGTAAGATCGAAAGATTAAATCCAGAAGCACCTACGCCAGTTCTTGTTCCCACCCACAAGAAAGAAAATTTTGGAATGGCAGGTAATGTCTATAAAAATCTAGAATCCACCGGTGAATTTGAAGTTGAGTTCATGGGTAATCCTGTTCCTGCAATTAAGACCAGATTTGTCGAGGAAAAATCCAACTATATTTTACTGAGAACCGATGAAAATGATCAAGTTCAAAGAATAGAGTCCATTCCTTATAGTATCATATCATCATTTGATGCAGTTGTGATCTCAGATTATAATAAGGGATTTTTACTACCAGGTGATATCCAAGCAATAGCATCAGCAGCTAAGCTTACCTTCATGGATACCAAAAAACCTTTAGATACCTGGGCAATTGGAATTGACTGGGTAAAAATAAACGATAAAGAATATAGAAATCCCAAACACAATCCAACCACGATAGACAGCCTAAGGGATTCACTAATAGTAACGGCTGGTGGAAACGGAGCTATTTATAGGGATAGAGTTTATCCAACAAAACAAGCAAATGTAGTTGATGTTGTCGGAGCTGGTGATACCTTTATGTCGGCATTTGTCTATTACACGCTTAAAGGCAAAAACATAGATCAATGTATAGAATTTGCAAATAAATGCAGCCACGGAGCTGTAATAAGGCGTGGCGTATCCCTTTTAGGAGATATACTAAACAAAAAACCCAATCTCTAAGGATTGGGGTTTTTATTCTATTAATTTTTATTAGAATAGTCCGTAGTCTGATGCGGTCTTAACATATTCTGCATCATCCTTTAAGCTAGGCGGAACAGTTCTTAATTTTTTGATATTATCAACGTTTTCGTCTATTTTTCTTTTGATTATCTCAACTCCACCTTCTTTATTCAAAAGTTCGTCGTGGGTAATGAATCCCTCAGTGAAAAGAAGCTTTTTAATTAAATATTCTAGTCTATTCTTATAATCTTCTATGCTTAAACATTGTTGAGACCATTTAGGGTCAGCTCCATAAGCTAAGTTGATTCTAAATGCCTTTCCTGATCTATCCTGATCGAAATTGTATGGATCATCTTCCCAAACCGCTCCGTTTAGATTCATTCTGATGGATCTTGGAAATTTTTCGTGCTTGAATCTCAAATTACCTTGTTTTTCTCCCTGATATGCAACTTGATATCTTTCATCTGCTAATCTTTCTTCTCCTCTTGCATTAACCTCCACATATCCAAGAGAAATAAGATCCTTGTATAGATCTGACTCTCTAAGTGGTGTGAAATCAGGGATTGTACACTTTCTTTGTGTTCTAACCTCTTTAATACCTTTCCAATTATCGAATTTTGAAACGTGTCCCATGCTTTTTTAACTTGTTTACTTATATATCACTGTGCTATCGAGAACCTCTTTATAGAAGCTTCTTTTTCACATATTCCCCGAATCCATTTTCGATTATGATCCTATTCCATTCGGACACCCTCTTGTTTCTAGCTTCTCTGTCATTTATAAGCGATCCCTTAGTTATCCAGACATGTTCATAAGGTAATTTGGGCTCGTTTTTAAAAATCCCCTCCATTTCTATCCAATCAGGGATGTATCCCGGTTTATCCCTATTATGAAATGCGTCGGGAAACTGTATAAATGTTTTGTTTGTTATTTCCGCAACATTAGAATTAGTTTCTCTTATGGTGTACCCAAGGATATGCTGATCCGACATAAGCCAAAGCCAATCTGGGACATTTTCATACTGCTTGTTCACCAATTGAATGTGTAACTGAAGATATTTGTCCAAAATCTTCTGATCGTTTACGAAAAGGAAGGAAGTATTGGGAATCATCATATTCTCTTGAAATTCCGGCATTTCTATATCATAATTCTTTAGCTGGTGGTGATTTATGTAAAGATGTCCTCTGCAAATTTCCCAGTGGGTGTGAACTAGGTCATAGTTTTCAAACCAATCAGGAATGTGATCTTTTATGATCAGGTCCAAATCAACAAATATGAATGGCGGGGTTTCTTTGCAAATTGATATTATTTTACCGCTGGTCCAGAATTGTGCTGGGTTGATATTCGGATTATTATTTACTCTATTCAGTATATCAACATCAACCTCATCGAAAAGGGACAGGAGATTTATCTTCTTGTAATATTCATATCCACAATCATCAGTAAATAATTTAACCGGGCATTTTCCATATCTCTTAGCACTTGTGATTGCAGCTATTTGCATAACAATCTCATGATCAGGTATTGAATATTCGTTAGAGATGGATCCAGAATCCGAGCTTTTTCTATATCCGGTAAATTGATCTTTATAGAAAAATGGCTTTGTCCAATTGACAAAAATTATTTTAAGGTTATTCATGGATAAAGTATATGTCCTTATTTAATTTCTTAGTCGAATACTCATTTAATAAAACTTGCTTTCCCCTCATCTCTAAATCATCCTTACCTAGGCACACTAGTGGTTCTATTTTATCCAAATACTCATCAGCAGAATTTATGAATGGATCAAAGTAAAAGAGTGCACATACCTCTTCTATGTTAGATACTATTCCCTGGGATTTTTGTATCTCCAAAAGTTTTTTAAAAAATTCTTTGTCTCTACAATAAATGAATCCGGCATTTGGTATTGCTATTCCATCATCAAAATTCCATCTACACTTTCTAATTATGTGATAGAAGAACATATTAAAATAGTGATTATAGTCATCTACCTTAGGATCAATGCTATAAAATTTTTCAAGGATCTCGTGCGGATAAAAGTACAAAGGGATCTGTATCTCAGCCTTGGATCTTAATAGATTAACAAAGTTATCATCCAAAGGTTTTTGTGCGAAGCAGTCCCAATCTATGAATAGTATTTCATCATACATTTCCATGGCTTTCTCTAAAGCCAGTATCTTATGTAAAAAATTTAGATTTAAACTAAAAGGATTGCTTTCCCCCATATAGTGATATGGGTATCCAAGCCTTTCCATTAGATCACGATTTTCTTTATCCCAAACAATTACCATCTGATTGTGTATCCCGTATCGATCATCATTCTCTTTTGCTAGAACACATTCATCGTGATATGAAGTGAGATTTTTTTCAAAAAACTGATGATCTCTTTTTCCCCAGAGACATCTGATTATTTTAATATCCATTAGGAGCATTATATGATGTGAATAAATCCTTCCTTTGAATAAAGACTGGTCTATCCTCAAATAGATGAACAGTCGTTGGTATCTTAATCATCTCCCAATCAAAGGCCTGAGTTATTCTGGTGGATCGCATGTGTTCGATTACTTTCTTAGAACCGCTAGAAGACATGAAATAAGAATGACAATCTATCGATCTAATTTTATCCGTTCCTATATTATAGACATCAAAAGAATTAAAATCTAGCGTATCAAATCGGAAGTCGGATCTTTCCAGATCAGCATCATCTTCCAGAATTAACATATTGATATTTTCTTCTGCAGATTTTTTGATTAAAGCCAAATGTGATTTAAAAGTTGCCATCACGGACTTAACATTAACGTTGTATTTGTGATAGTCAACATCCTTGAAGAATCCGGATTCATCTTCCACTGTGATATCAGAAGGTTCGATTGCATCAAAAAAATCATAGGAAAATCCTAATCTATTCATTAGTGATTTCATATGATCTCTTCTTTTATTGTCTCCCCTTAAGGATATAATATAAACCGAAAAATTTTGCAAAGCTTTAAATTATATTAATCCCACCATCCTCTTATTCCAGATCCATCAAACCATTTTTCGTAGGCATTCTGTTCGTCTTCTGTGCCTTTAAGTTTTTTACGATATTTGGAATAATTTTTGTGATCCTGACCCTCGATTATCTTCCAGATCATTTTCCACTCTGCTTCTTCTATCTCATGAGACCTCTCAAACACTTTTTTGTTGTGTGCTCTTTCTTCCTTGGTTTCTTTATCAACAAGTCTAACTGAATCTGGATTTCCCTCGACCTCTTCAAATTCCCACTCATATTGAACTAGCTCACCCAGCTCAGCTTCTGCCATTTCAATATAGGAATGACCCCTTACTCGATTTAAAAGTTCTATTACCTCTCTCATCTTGGCTACTTTTTTAAGTCTGGATACATTTTCTTCGTATCCATATCTTTCTAAATTATCAGCAGTCAATTCTAGGCTTCTTCTAAAGATTGATAAATTGTAGCTATAGTCCCATGGATAGAAATCGTACAATTCCCTTTTGAATCTCCAAACGTTCTTAAAAAATCTTGGTATCCCATATCTAATCATTTCGTATGTTCGATACCACCACGTTTGGTGTCTATTCAATCTTTCGAGAGAATCAAAAAAACTATCTGCAAATCCTATTTTCATAATTACATTAATTGAAATCTATTACCACCTAGTTTTTCCTCCAGTTGTACTAGTGTGAATTTTTTAGCGGCGACAGCAAAGAGCTCAATCTTCATCTCGTCTTCGAGTGTTGATTTTTCTCCAATTATTCCAGCCTTGTCTAATTTTTCTTCAAGTCTCTCGATTTCATTTTCAAGTCGATCGATCTCATCATCCTTGTCTTCAAGATCACTTTCGTGATCCCATTCAGTGTCTTGAATTTCACTTTCAATCATATCGACCCTGTCGTCTTTAGTTTTTTTGTACTCCTCGAATTTCTGAAGAATGGATTCGTTGTTCGGTAATGATTTTAAAAGATTACCAATTTCTTCCTCCAATAAAAATTCCTTGTCTAGCAAATCCTTGTAGGATTTATTATAACTGTAACTCATACTTTTTATTATTAACGTTTAAAAATTATCCTTGTGCTTCCTCCGAGTCTACCACGCCAGAATCTTTAATGATTCCTTCCAGAACTTTAAAGTTAAAGCTCTTGTGTTTATAGACCTTTGGTTTAATTCCGTAATGATCGATCCTAGCGCACACACCTTCTTTGATATGTCTATTATCCAACAGAGAATCTCCCTGTGCATAATCATCAACTATTTTAAGAAGCTCGTCCTGTCTGTCTCTGTCATCTTCGCTTAAATGATTGATAGACATGCTCACAATCTCAGGAACATGTTTTACCCCAATTTCATTACATCTAGACTTAACATCATTCCAGCAAAGATCTACCGATTGACCATCTTCGTTAGTTATAGTGATTCTATAAACATAGATTTCACAAGTTCTTGGTGCACACCCGTATGAATAATACATCAGATTACCATATCTCTTAAGAAAGGCACTGTCGTTTAATTTGGTAACATCCACACTTGGCATAATTGATGCCCCATTGGTTTCGAATCCGACAATCTCAAAATAAACAGTCTCGCCCTTTCTTAGATTACCTTTAAATTTATCGAAGGCAATTTCACGGATTGTTGGATCGTGGTATTGTGTTCCTGAGGTTTCTTCTAGAACAACCCTTCTTGTTCCATTGAGATATCCCCAATCTTGTTCAACTACCTTGATTCCAAAGAATTTTGCAAGCTTATCTTTCCATGTTAATTCACGATCGATCAATACGTGAGCAACCCTACCTGAAGTTCCATGAAGTTTTTCAGTGATAACAATTTGTTCATTGGCGTTAAACTCGTGAAGATATTTACCAAAGTGCTCGGTGTCAAAATGTTCTTTAAACATCACAGAGGTTTTAGCAGCCTTTGCTTTCTTGTTTTTGTTTTGCTGAGAAGCTACTATTGTGTTTGGATTGATATACTTGTTGCAGATATGAACACCGCACCACTCATCAAATTCGAATCCTTCTACATCCAATCCACTAACCTGAATGAATCCGAATTGGTGCAAGGGTACCCAGAAACCGTCGGAGATTTCTCCTCTGAATTTTTGGGCTCTCACTCTTCGGTTAGCATCGAACATTCCCCCTTTCTCTTTCGGAAATTTATTGAGATCCGCTATTCTGTATAAATTATTAGCATGACAAAATTCATGGCTCAATTGACCATCACAAGGAAAGTAAACACCCATGTGTCCTTCCTCGACATCAAGTCCGATAACTACTTGATTTCCGTGACAAGTTGCAAGTTGAACCCGATCCGCATTTGGATGGGGTCTAACGTTTTTGATTCTTAATACTGTTGCTTTGTACATCTTTTTCTAAAATTTCATTTATAAAATTTGCTACTCTTTTTGATTTTTCATAATCGAGAATGACCATATCTGCATAGAGGTCTTTCCCCCTAATGATTCTCCAGATTAGATTCAATCTTTTTTCCCAAGGCATCCAGGAGACTTTACTTCTCCCATAGTCCCAAAAAGAAAAGTAGAAGCTTTGATCTTCTTTCCAATGCTGGATTTGTATCGCTTCTGCGTGACAGTCACACTTTAAAAACAATTCATCTTTTTCTTCCATAGTACTCCTTTCTTATTTTTATTAACAGATCATTAAGAAAATATCTATCAATAGATCTAGGTAAGGTTGACGATTCGAAGACGTCATCCATCCTTTTAATTTTAAGTTCTGCCTCCTCGACCAGTTTATCATAATCATGCTCACCCCTTCTGATGCTTAATAGCTCCTCCCTATTTGTTCTTCTTATATTAATACCTTTGCCTTCTCCTATTTCAATTGCCATATCTAAAAGTCTATGACAGTGAGCTAAATTCTTTCCATCATAATTTCCCCCATGACCTATGTTGTCATTATATCTTTCTGGGTTTCTTTTTTCCACCCAATCAAAATAATCTTTGTAATCCTTACAGTAACTTGAGTATCCCTCCTTGTTAAAATACATTATGAATTCAGGAATGGATCCTTTTGGTACACTACTAGTTGAAACATCATTGGATTCAACCTCATCGCTTACTATGCCTTTAAAATCAAAAGAAGAAGCGTTCAAATTTATTCCCTTGCCCTGTAAATGGGCAACGCGATCATAATAAACAACATACATGTATTTCATATGATCTAAAGAAACCAGTCCACAGAATTTCTGCTTCAATCTATATTCTTCCAGGTGTGATTTAACAGGAACAGATTTACCGTCGTCAATCACATAACAAAAATCCAAAACCCCTTTTCTCTTCGGATCCATCGGATTGGAAATCTTCTTGTTCAATCCCCTTGCTTTCCTGATTTGTTCAACAGCGTATCCCCCGAAAGAATTGCGGCACATCTTAGTAATGAATTCATCCTTGTGCTCCAATACTAAATCAAAGATTGGGTCTTTATAAACAACACAATCTTCAGGAAGATTTAACAATTCAAGAATGTTTGGATTGTTGCTTGCTAATAATTCTATGAATCTTTTGATCTCATAAAAAGTTTGATCATTCTTGGTATCGTTAACTTGATCGATGTATCCAAATCCAAGTATGCTATCCTGATCCTGGATGAACACACCCTTCTTATCCACATCCGAAGTCGGAGTAGCAATCCCATAAGCCTGTGATCCTACGATTCCCTCGAAGATGATCATCCCACTATTTCTTAATTGCTCTATCGTCATTTTAAAATCTTCCTTTGTATCTGAAATAATCTTTCATGTTGTCATAAATCCTTTGTGCTCCTAAAGGATTTGCACTATGGACATAAAATTCTGGAAGGTTTAATTCATTGTCCAAACAAAACTTCACAACAAAGTTAGCGCAATCCGCACCAGTCTCTTCCTTGTATTCAAATGATTCTTGAAATAATTCAGGATCATAATGGACGTCAGCAAGATCATGATCAAAAGAAATTAGCCCCGGAAATTCCCCGCTATCAAATCTTGACCTTATGACATTTGTGAATTCCTCATAATTCCTTACGATAACCCAATTCTCCATAGAATATTGTCTACGGTTTTCGGGCATGAATTTGGTCTTATAATTAAGGCAAACACTCGGATCCCTAATATCGTCCAGAAATAGATTGTACCTTTCCATGATTGTTATAGCAAATATAACAGGAAAATTACACGATAAAAAACGAAGGTGTTAAATTAGCTGGAAATCCTCGAATGCCTGTATGTGATTGAGGGATTCGTTTTTCTTCATCTCCTTTTTAATTTTCTTAATCTTATTCAAATCTTCCTTAGAAACCTCCGCGGTTTTAGGCTTAATCTTACCGACCTGAGATTTAACAAGTGGCTGAGTATCTGACACTTTAGTTGCATCGCCATAAGCTTCTAGAGTTTTGCGATTTTTTATAACAACTTTTATGTACTCAGTAAATCCATCAACCATAGGCTTTATATAGGTATCTAACAATTTACCAAGAAATTTAACAACCGGATTGATTATATTTTTTAGGGGCGATATAAGGATTTTTGAAATAGGTGTTTGTGCAGCAGCTATCAATTTTTCCATCATCTCAGAAGCTTTTGTTGGTAGGGAAAGAACAAAAGAGAATGCAGATCCTACATTTGCCAAACCATTTAAAACAGCATCGAAGAATGATCCAAGAACTGATTTTCCAACTTTTAGAAAAATCACGCTAACAGCGGTTGCTGCAAGGCCCGATCCTCCCTTCTTCATAAACTTTGAAATTGGTCCAACAAGGCTTGGTCCTACTTTGGATGCTCCCTTACCCGCAACATTAGCAACAAAATGCTCAGCGCCTCCCGCTAATTGTCCAGCAAACGATGATGACCATTTAGTCGATGTAGCTCTAAGCGCTGTGCTAGTTGCTCCTGCACCAGGAAAAGCAGCTTTTGGTGCACTTAAAACATCGTTTAATCCTAAAAGGATCGAAGTTGATCCTGCTACTAGATAAGGAGCGCCCTCCGCAAAAGATGTTATAGCTTTAGATTGCTGGGTAACCTCAATGTTCGAGAATTTTTTCCAGGCCTTAGCTATTTTAGTCGTACCCACATAAACCTCTATAATTCCAGCAAGAGCTAAGAAAATAGGTCCAGTTGCTTGACCTGCAGTGGGAATGAATGCAACTATGGCAGAAAGTAACTGGAGAAATATAGCGGCACATGTTAAGGGATCATTTTTAACAAATTCTACCGCCGCTAATACTATTCTTTTATTGAATTCCCAAACTTCCTTAGCTCCGGCAGACATTGCGTTCCATACTTTTTGGTTCGCAGCTTCTACTTTATTCATTGCTACAGAAGCAGAAGATTTAATGCTGTTCCATGAAGATTCGACGTCCTTCCATGACCATTCCTCTTTAAGAAGTTTAAGAGTTGGTCCAGAAATAAAAAATAAAGACTCGTTTTTAAATAACAGGTTATAATCCTCACTTTCTAAAATATAGATCTGATCGTTGTCTTCAAACCAATCTCTTCTGTTTTCGTATAATAACCCTAATTCGTAGGTGGAATACGCTTTTTCCAAAAGCAAAGGATCTGAAGAAGATTCAAAAATAGAACTTCCAAATAGGTTTGAAAATTCTTTCATTTCTAATTTTGCCATCACATTTTCCTTTAAACTGAAAGGGCTGTCAGTGAATGATGAGTAACTTGTTATCATTGATTCGGTATTTTTAATTTATATATCTTTTCCTTATTAATGACATTCAGGATTTTGCACGGATACTAGGATTCGAACCCAGATCAAAGGTTTTGGAGACCCGTATGCTACCATTGCACCATACCCGTGTATTTCGTATAGTATACTATGCGTAATCTTAAAAACCTGCCGGTTTTGTATAGTATACTAGACGTTTTAAATTAGGAAAGGGGAGGATGGTTCAGTGGACAACCCCTTTTATGATTGGCATTACTATGGTAGTTCAAACTCCGACGATATTAACTTCCCACCTCTACCAGGTATTTCATATCATCATTCCCCAATCAACCTAGTGGCTAGGACCGGGATCGAACCGGTGACACCAGGATTTTCAGTCCTGTGCTCTACCAACTGAGCTACCTAGCCATAAAAAAAAAGCTTTAGGCGGTGGTCTAAAGCTTTTTGAATATTATATTAAAACTTCCAGACCATCAACTAGTAACCCATGCAAACCAAATTGCCACGAAAGCAAAGGTATTCGCTGTGTTAATAGAGATATGTTGGATGCTCTTTTTCATTTATAATTTATATATCATAATGGTAAGTTATTTACACCAAAAAATCTGCAATTTTTTACGATGTGGTGTAAATACCATCTATAATCTTCCATTTAACAGCCTCTTCTGAGCCGAAATACCATTCTGCACGTTTATCATTATACTTCTGCAAAGTCTTCTTATTTAGCTTTGTTTTGCTGCATAGGAAGGTCTCCAATAATCCTTGCACCCTGTGGATCTCTTCTAGATTTTCTACCAGCTTATTTCTATAGGTTGATACCATTCCAGTTGAGCATTCATGATACATGAAGTTGGAATATTGACAAGCTAATCTGATGTGTCCAGCAGCAAGAATATAAAGTCCTCCACTCATGGCAGATCCGATACAGGTTGTGATGATTGGTGTCTTAGATGTTACGATTGCATTCACTATAGCAAACGTGTCATAGACACTTCCTCCAAAGGTGTTGATTAACAATTCCATTGGTTTTCTTTTGAAGTCTACAACCTCGTTTTCTTTTGCTTGATCCTCCTGATTAACAGTATAGATCCAATGAATAATCTCTCCGGCAACTTCACTTTCTATGTCTTCGGATAGTACAAATGATCTATCCTGTTCTTCTTTTACTAATCTTTGGATCATTGAGATATTTTAATATTATATAGGGACAGGAGAGGTAAGTTACACAAGATTTTTGATCTCATAAAAGTCCTCATAGGTTCTTCCCTTGTTCTCCACTGCTGCCATGAAATCACCCCAAGATCTAACAGTAAAGCTCATTGAGAAATTATCCTCAAACAGAAAGAAATGTTTCTCACAAAATCTAGTGGATTTAAAATCTTCCTGCATGTCATCCCAGAAAAGTCTAACATAAGATTTAACGGATTCCAACATTGGATGCAGGGATTTATCAAATCCCGTTAAGTAGTATGACCACGTCATGTTTCCTTTAAACCCCCCGTAGATTATCTTTCGATTCT
>Ga0222712_10001254_pt1 | contig 32055 bp, 30 predicted proteins | sample C33_657DmetaG_FD_165043 | JGI IMG/M metagenome (GOLD analysis project Ga0222712, IMG submission 165043) | Estuarine water microbial communities from San Francisco Bay, California, United States - C33_657D | ecosystem: Environmental > Aquatic > Marine > Unclassified | place: USA: California...
AGCGCGACTAAAATCAGTTGTAGGGGCTTTGCTTGCATTCATCCGAGTGATTTATAGCCCAGCGGTATGCCTAATCGAGGAGCGACATTGACCGAGAACAAGCCACGTTTTGCCTACTTCAAGCAAGTGGCAATTGGTTCTGGCAGCGGTTTGCTTGCGCTGATTTTGCTCATTGCTGCATCTTCGTTTGGATCTTCGGTAGCAAACCCGACAAACACGCCTTCGGCTTCGACGTCGCAGAGCGCGACCCCTAGCGCTTCGGCGAGCAATGCGAGAACCTGTTCGGTCGCCGAGCTCGCCACTGTGCCAGAACTGGGCAATCTCTCGGCCGTGGTGCTGAAAGCTGGCACAAAAGAAGTTTTGTTCGACCGCAACGCGACCGTGCCGGCAGCAACCGCCTCGGTCATGAAGGTGCTTACCGCTGCGGCCGCACTGCAGACCCTCGGCCCAAACTTCGTGGTTGAAACAAAGGTTTACGCCGACCCTGAAAACCCGGGCACCGTCATTCTCGTTGGCGCTGGCGACCCAACACTTTCGGCTCTACCGGCCGGCCAGCAGTCGGTCTATGCCAACGCTCCAAAGCTCAGCACGCTTGCCCTTAAAGTCAACGAGTGGGCCGTTGCCAACGGTGTCACCGTGACCGACATTGTGCTCGACTCGACGCTCTTCGCTGGGGGCGGCGCAGCATCCAAGTGGGAATCGTCTTGGGCCAGAAGCGAGCAAACCCAGGGCTACATGAGCGAGGTAACCGCGCTTCAGGTAGATGGTGACCGCAAGATGCCTTCGCAAGAAACATCGCCGCGCTCAACCAAGCCGGTTGCCAACGCAGGCGCGAAGTTCAAGAAAGCACTGGGCACCATCGCCACAGGCGCAAGAGTTGTCGAGGGTGAACTGCCAGCAGGCGCAGAAGAAATCGCCAAGGTTTCGTCGCAAACCATAGACAAGTGGATTCGACACATGTTGCAAAAGTCAGACAACACCGAGGCCGAGTATCTGGCTCGATTGGTAGCGCTGAACCAGGGTTACGACGCCTCATTTGCCTCAATCGGCATCGCCTTTAAGAAGGCCTTGGCGAGCACCAACCTCGACACCAGCTCACTGGTCATCAAAGACGGCTCGGGGCTGTCGTCGCTCAATGCCGTTTCACCAACATTCGTCGCCCAGCTAATGCAAATGGTGCTCGATGGTTGGGGTGACTTCGAGATCATCAACGAAGGTTTGCCAAGTGCGGGCGAAACCGGCTCGCTAGCTAGCCGCTTTAAGGGTGACAACGCAGATGCCACGGGCAAGGTTCGAGCAAAAACCGGTTGGATCAACAACGGCTACACCCTGGCTGGAATCATCTCGGCTAAAGACGGCACCAACCTGCTGTTCGCCGTTTACGCTCTTGGCCCGGTGAAGGACAACGCCAAGCAGGCCATCGACAATCTGGTCACCGGGTTCTACCGATGTGGCGACCAGCTCTCGAACGAATAGTTCGAATCCTTCAAGCGAGCAGAGACTAGGCAAAAAGATGGCTAATGCGCTTTTCATCGTGGATGTTCAAAACGACTTTTGCGAAGGTGGCTCGCTTGCGGTTGCCGGGGGAGCGGCCTGTGCCTCGAACATCACCGCCTTTTTGAACGAACACGCTGACGGCTTCGATGTGGTTATTGCATCACGCGACTGGCACTCGGCCGATGGTGACAACGGTGGCCACTTTGCCCTTGCCCCTGCCGAACCCGATTTTGTGAACTCGTGGCCGGCGCACTGCGTGGCCGGCTCGGTAGGTGCTGAGTACCACCCAAACCTAGACACGAGCTTTATCGATGTCCACATCGAAAAGGGGCAGGGGAGGCCGTCGTACTCGATTTTTGAAGGAGTTACTCGCGACGGTCAGCCCCTAGTCGAACTTCTCGAAGAGCGGTCGATTTCTGAGGTGACCTTGGTCGGCATTGCCACCGACTACTGTGTGCTCGCCTCAGCCCTAGACGCCAAGGCGAGTGGTCGTGAAGTGACTGTAATCACGGCACTCACCGCCGGAGTCGCCGCCGCCAGTTCAGAACAGGCCATCGACACGATGGTCGACGCTGGCTGCAACGTGGTTGCCACCATTTAGCCCGACTGTGGCAGACTGTTAGCATCCGAACGAGTGCAAGGAAAAGCAATGGCGCTAAACGAAACCGATCTTCTGGCCAAGGTTCCGACCGGCCTTTACATCGGCGGCAAGTGGGTTCAGGGTCACGGTGAGAAGCCGATCTCGGTTGAAGACCCGGCCACTGGCAAGATTTTGCTCGAAATCGCTAATGCTGACGCCTCTGACGGGTTAGCTGCACTGTCTGCAGCTTATGAAACACAGGCAACGTGGGCAAAGGTGCCTCCTCGTGAGCGCGCCGAGTTGCTTCGCCGCACCTTTGAGCTTGTTCGCGAGCGAAGCGAAGAATTTGCCACCCTGATTAGCCTCGAAATGGGAAAGCCGATCGCCGAGGCTCGCGGTGAAGTCACCTACGGCAACGAGTTTTTGCGCTGGTTCAGCGAAGAAGCCGTGCGAATCACAGGTCGTTACGGAACCTCGCCCGAAGGCACAGGACGCATGCTCGTAGCACAGCGCCCAGTTGGCCCAGCGTTTGCCATCACCCCGTGGAACTTTCCACTCGCCATGGCCACTCGTAAAATTGGCCCTGCGATTGCAGCCGGATGCACGATGGTGGTCAAGCCAGCAGAGCTGACCCCGCTCACGACCTTGCTGTTTGTGAAAACACTCGAAGAAGCCGGCCTGCCTGCCGGTGTCATCAACGTGATTACCACCAGCTCTTCGGCAAAAGTATCGGCCCCGATCATTGCCGACCCAAGGCTTCGAAAAATCACCTTCACCGGTTCAACCCAAGTTGGCCGAAAGCTGCTCGAGCAGTCCGCTCAGCAGGTTTTGCGCACTTCGATGGAGCTTGGCGGAAACGCGCCATTTGTAGTTTTCGAGGATGCTGACCTAGACGCCGCGGTAACTGGCGCGATGCTCGCCAAGATGCGCAACATCGGCCAGGCTTGCACCGCAGCCAACCGCTTTATTGTTCAAGAGTCGGTTGCCGAAGAGTTTGGTAACCGCCTGGCCGAGAAGATGGGCGCGCTGAAACTTGGGCGCGGTGTCGATGCCGAGACCACTTGCGGGCCGGTAATCAACGAGAGCGCTCGCGAAAATATGCAGCGTTTGGTCGACACCACCGTTCAAGAAGGTGGCTCGATTGTTGTTGGTGGGGAGTCTGGTGAGGGTGCGGGTTACTTCTTCAAGCCAACCGTGCTGGTCGGAGTCAAGCCAGATGCCGCCATTTTGCGCGAAGAAATCTTTGGCCCGATTGCGCCAATCGTGAGCTTCAAGACCGAAGACGAGGCCGTAGCGCTGGCGAACGACACCGAGTACGGCTTGGTTTCTTATGCGTTCACGCAAGACCTAAAGCGCGGGCTCAGACTCATCGAGTCGCTCGACACCGGTATGACCGGGTTGAACACCGGTTTGGTTTCTAACGCCGCGGCACCTTTCGGTGGCGTAAAGCAGTCTGGATTGGGTCGCGAAGGTGGTTTCGAAGGTATCAACGAATACCTAGAAACCAAATACGTGATGACTCCAGACCCGTTTGCCTAGAGGGTCGAGTAAATCAGATTAGGCGGCTTGCCCCGTCGGCCGCGTTCACTGTAAAAATCTCCGGCCTGGCATAACCGAGCAACTCGAACTCTGCATACACCGAATTGGTCAGGTCACTGATTTTTTCGATGGGGCAGAGAGCGATGGCTGCTCCGCCGAAGCCGCCGCCGGTCATCCGAGCGCCTAACGCACCGTGTCTCATCGAAGTTTCGACTGCGGTGTCTAGTTCGTCGACACTGATTTCAAAATCGTCGCGCATCGATGCGTGCGACTGAACCATTAGTGCGCCGCAGCGGGCGAAGTCGCCGAGTTTCAGCGCGGCCACAAACTCCAGCACTCGATCGTTTTCGGTCACCACGTGATGCGCGCGACGGTAGGTCACGCCATCGACCAACTCACGACCATCCTCGAGGTCTTTCACGGTGAGATGACGCAGGCTGGGCACTTTGAATGCAGCGGATGCTGCCTCGCAAGCCGCGCGCCTGGTGGCATACCCGCCATCGTTCAGCCGGTGAGCCACACGGGTGTCGATAACCACAAGTTCGAGCCCAGCAGCCGCGAAGCCCAGCTCGACGTTTTCGACGGCGAGCGACTGACAGTCGAGAAACACTGCGTGGTCTACTTTGCCAAGCAGCGAAGCCGATTGGTCCATGATGCCGGTGGGAGCGCCAACCACCTCGTTTTCGGCTCGCTGCCCGATGCGTGCCAGGGCACGGCGATCGTTACCCAAGCCCAACAATTCGTCGAGACCGAGGGCAACGGCGCACTCAATGGCTGCCGATGACGAAAGCCCGGCACCAACCGGCACATCCGAGTCAATAAAAAGGTCGAAACCCTTGGATGCGCGCAAAATGTGCGCGACACCGAGCGGGTAGGCAGCCCAGCCCGTCGCCTCGTCAAGCTGATTGATGTTGAGTTCGATAACTTCATCGGTGAATGTCGACGCAACGTGCGCCACGTTGTCTTCGCGCAGTGCGATGGCCGCGTAGGTTGCTCGGTTAATCGCGATCGGAAGCACGAAACCCTCGTTGTAGTCGGTGTGTTCGCCGATGATGTTTACGCGCCCTGGGGCCGACCAAACGCCCGTTGGTTCGAAGCCAAATTTGGCCTCGAACTTTTCGGCGGTCTGCTTGGCCAAACCCAGCACTAGATAACCTCGCGCAATCTGCCGGCAGTTGTCTCTGGTGGAAAGTCAGCAATGAAAGCCCCCATGGCCGACTCGGAACCTGCCAAGAATTTCAATTTGTCGGCTGCCCGTCTTGGCGAAGTTAGTTTGAACTGAAGCCTGAAATTCTCGCCACCGTCGAAGTTCGGCGCTTGGTGCCAACCAGCCACGTAGGGCGTCGGAGTGTCGTACATGGTATCGACGCCGCGCAGTACGCGTGAGTAAACCGAAGTGAGTTCGGCGAGCTCGTCCTGGCTAAGTTCGGTCAGGTTTTGCACGTGGCGGTGGGGCAGAATCGTCACCTCGATCGGCCAGCGAGCAGCAAACGGCACGAAAGCCGTGAAGTGTTCGCCGCGAATCAGTTCGCGTTCTGAGCCCTGTTCAAACTCGAGGATGTCTTGAAATAGGTTTTTGCCGTGACGCGCGATCGAGGCGAAAACCTTTTCTTGGGTTGGCGTTACGTAAGGATAGGCATAAATCTGTCCGTGCGGGTGGTGCAGGGTTACACCGATCTCTTGCCCACGATTCTCAAAAGGGAAAACGGTGCGTACACCCGGCATGCGCATGATTGCGTCGGTGCGGTCGGCAAGTGCGTCGAGAATGGTGCGAATTCGAGTTTCACTCTGGCTAGCCAGCGAGCCTTCGTGCTCTGGCGAGAAAACCACAACCTCGCAGCGACCGATTGATGGTTTGGTCAGACCCAGCGGCAGTTTTGGCTCGACCCAGTAGTTTTTGTCGTCAATCGCGGCCAAGTCGGGCCCGAACGAAGGGTTCTTATTTTCAAAAACGGCAACATCGAAACGGTCTGGAACTTCACTTAAAAAGTTTTCAGTGCTCGGGCACAGTGGGCACTCGGATGCTGGCGGCAGAAATGCGCGTCCGTGACGGCTTGCGGCCACCGAGATCCAGTCGCCAGAGAGTGCATCGAGACGCATCTCGGCAACGGCTGGGCGCGCATCCAAGTTTCGGGCATCGGTCTTGCGTTCTAGAGGCAGTTGCGAGCCGGCATCATCGAAGTAGAAAAGGTCGCGGCCATCTGACAGCTTGGCCGAAGTCTTTTTCGCGGTCATTTTCACCTATTTGTCGAACTTTGCTTATAACTTTAGCGGCGCAGGTCAACGCCACCCTAGACTTGAGCCGATGAACCCCAACTACGAGCTCTTTGAAATTGTGAGCATGGCCGTCTTGGCCGTCTTGATCATTGCCGATCTGCTGCTCATTTACAGCAGACCGCACATTCCCAGCAACCGAGAGTCGACCCTCTGGGTTAGTTTCTACGCGCTACTCGCCGTAATCTTCGGCGGAATCATTTGGTCGCTTTTCGGGGCGACACGCGCAAACGAGTTTTATGCCGGATGGCTCACCGAATACAGCCTGAGCCTCGACAATCTTTTCGTTTTCTTAATCCTGATGAACCGATTTGCCGTTCCACGTAAATATCAGCAAGAAGTGCTGATGGTCGGAGTGGTGCTTTCGCTGATTCTCCGCGGCGCATTCATTTTGGTCGGTGTGGCTCTAATCGAATCGTTCAGCGCCATCTTCTATATCTTTGGCGCATTCCTCATCTACACCGCTTGGCACCAGGCCTTTAGAAGTTCCGAAGACGACGAGGAGTCGGAATCGAAGCTGATTGTTTGGCTTCGTAAGCGCATCCAGGTTTCAAAAGACTACGATGGCGCAAAACTGCGCACCGTCGAAAACGGCAAGAAAATGTTCACGCCAATCTTGGTCGTTTTCGTGGCCATAGCCGCAACCGACGTGATGTTTGCGTTCGACTCGATCCCGGCCATTTTCGGCATCACCGTCGACCCGTTCATCGTGTTCACCGCGAACGTATTTGCCCTAATGGGTCTTCGCCAGCTTTACTTCTTGCTTGGCGCTCTGGTAGACAAACTGCAGTACCTCAAGTACGGAATCGCGTTCATCCTCGGGTTTATTGGCGTGAAGTTGGTGTTGCATGCGATGCACGAGAACCAGTTGCCATTTGTAAATGGCGGCCAAGGGCTTCCGGTGCCAGAAATCGACACAACCACCTCGCTGTTCGTCATCGTTGCCTCGATTGTCGTTTCAGCAGCGCTTAGCATTCGATCGATCCAAATCGGCAAACGCGGCTAGATCTCGATCTCATGTTGTTTGCTAGTTTTGCAGTGTGACCTTGAAACTGCCAAAAGAACTAAGCCTCATAGCCGCGCGCCTTCGGCGAGGCGTTTCTTGGCGACTGTTTAGGGCCCTCAGCAAGCCTTGGGCAGCGAGATTTGCCGATGTAGTTTTGCTTGTTTCATTCAAAGCTGTTGCAGCGCTGGGCCCAAAGCGGTCACAAAATCCACCTAAAGTCACCATCGTCGTTCCGGTATACAACGTGCGTGAGTTTTTTCCGTTGTGTCTGCACAGCGTGCGGGCTCAAAGGTATCCAAATCTTGAGGTGATCGTCATAGACGACGGTTCGAGCGACGGGTCGTTTGAACTGGCTGCAAGTTTTGACGAGATCATGAAGATTCGTGTTTTGCAAAAGACCAACGGGGGTTTGGGAGCTGCCAGAAACACGGGCTTCGATCGCATCGGGCAAACCGATTACTTGCTGTTTCTTGATTCCGATGATGCGCTTCCGCTCGGTGCAATCTGGCGCTATGTTCGTGCCGCCGAGGCCAACAAAGTAGATTTCGTAGTTAGCCCAGCCAAGCGCATGCGAGGTCTTTCGTTTCGTTGGCGTGCCGATGCCCGACAGTTTTACTCAAATCAAGGATCACGCGCCACAACATTCTTGAAGGACCCTCTGGCCATTCGAGATGTAACCGCCTGGAATCGCTTGTTCCGCTGGGATTTCTGGAAAAAGCACGACCTTCGTTTTCCTGAGGGTGTCTTGTACGAAGACATGGCTCCAATGGCTCGAGCGTTTTGCGCCGCAGAGAGGTTCTATGTACTGAATCGAGCGGGTTATTTCTGGCGCGTTCGAACCGGCGACAACAAGTCGATCACGCAGCGCTTGGGCGAGTTTGAGAACTTGCGAGACCGCATGCAGTCGCTTCAGAAGACCCGCAAAGTGCTGATCAGCGCCATTGATGCTGGCCAAGCGAATGGCAAGAACATGCTCGAATTTCAATTGCGTGTTGCCAGCATCGATTTGCAACTTCACCTGCCATTTGTTGGCAACGGCGACAGCCAGTATGACGACATGCTCAAAGACACTGCCAAGCAATTACTGGGCGATTGTGGGCCGGAGTTTTGGCAGCGCGTGCAAGGGCGTTACGCGCCAGTTCTGAAACAGCTAGTCGAAAACTAAGAATCTAGTTCGACTTTGTTACAAAGTCTTTCAGCCAAGCCATCAGGCCAGGGCCGAGGTCATCGCGCTTGGTTGCCAACAACACGGTAGCCTTCAAAAACTCGAGCTTGTCACCAGCGTCATAGCGCTCACCACGGAACACAACGCCAACCACGCCACCGGCGAGTTTCTCGCGTGCGGCCTTGGCCAGAGCATCCGTGAGTTGAATCTCGCCACCAGCGCCAGGTTCTTGCTTTGCGAGCAATTCGTGAATGCCAGGGTTCAAAATGTAGCGGCCGATGACTGCGAAGTTTGACGGGGCAAGCTCGGTCTTCGGCTTTTCGACAAAGTCGCTAACCTCGATAACTCCGTCGACCTCAGGGCCAGCCGGCTTGATGCAGCCGTACTTGTGAATCTCTTCACGAGGCACCTCGACTAGAGCCACGACATTTGCACCGGTCTTGCCGTGCACCGCGATCATGGTCTTCAGCAGGTCACTGTTTTCTTCAACAACGTCGTCGCCCAGCAAAACCGCAAACGGCTCGTCGCTGGTGAATGATGCCGCCGCGTTGACCGCGTGGCCCAGACCCTTTGCTCCACCCTGGCGAACATAGTGGATGTTTCCGAGTTCGGTAGGCGCTTGAACCAGGTCGAGCTTCTCTTGGTCACCCTTGGCCTCTAGACGCGACTCGAGGTCGGCAGAGGTGTCGAAGTGGTTCTCGAGCGCGTACTTGTCGCGACCGGTTACAAAGAGGATGTCGGTCAAGCCAGATGCTACGGCCTCTTCGACGACATACTGAATGACCGGCTTGTCGACCAGCGGCAACATCTCTTTAGGCATCGCCTTGGTGGCTGGCAAAAAGCGCGTGCCGAGACCAGCGACCGGAATTACTGCCTTACGAGGTGTTGCGTGCATTTGAACCCCTTAGTTCTAGTTACCGAAGATTACTTTGCTACGCCGAGTTCGCGTGCGATGTCCTGGAATTCGCTCTTGTAAAGCGAGTTCTGCGGCTTCCAAGGCTTGATCGGCCCGGCGAAGTGAACAATCTTCGGGTTCTTCGCGTAGTCCTGGGTAGGAACGTAGTTCCATTCGTCGCCAATCTGCAGCGCTTTGCCCTTCGAATAGAAGTTCATGACGTCTTGGTCGTTTAGGTGTAGCTTCTCGACCAGGTACAGGTGGTTTTCGATGAACTCGTCTTTGCGCATCCGGTCAAGGTTCATCAACAGAACACCGGCGTTGTAGGTGTCTGCCGTGAGCTTGCCGGTCTCGTGTGCGCGACGACGCAGTGCCCAAGCCTGCTGAGCAGGTAGACGAAGTGACACGCGGGTAATCACGTGAACCAGGTTCGACCAGCCGTCAAGGCGGCTCTTCTTGCCAGCAAACACGTGCTTCTTCACGTTTAGGTCGTATAGCTCGCCAACATCGCCGCGAACAAGAATGTCGACATCTAGGTAAAGCACCTTAGGAACGTCTTTCAGAACCTGAGGCAGGAAGAGTCGGTCGAAGGTCGACACCGTGATGTGCGACATGAGGTTAACCGAAGCTCCGTAGTCAATTCCGCTGAAGTCATGGAAGTGGAAGTTGACGGTTGGGAACAGCTTGTGCAAGCGAGCCCAGTAGTCTTCGCCCAAACCGCGGGTTAGCACGTGTGCGTTGATCTCTCGCTTGGTGTTGCGCACGATCGAAGCGAGAACAACGGCTAGCTCGTCTTTTAGGTTCTGGTCGACAGCGAACGCTAGGTGAACCTGCTTGGAACCGAACTTGTTCTTGCCAAGGTTCATGACATGCGAGTCGAACTTCTTGTAAACAGACTTGAGATCAATCTCTGGCTTACCGATTGGTTCGAGGTTCTTGCAATAAGCGTCTGCGAACTTGACGTCTGAAGCAACCAGGTCGCTCCAAATCTGCATAACTTCTTCGCGGCTCTTGCCCGCGATGATTGCGCTGGTGATTACTTCGAGCTTGTGCTCTAGTCCGTGGCGAATCTTGTTGAACGCAGTCTCGTCGAGGTCGAGAAGACCTTCGAAACGAACATCCGAGCGCTTACCCGGTGTGAAGGTTACCGGTAGACCCATAGAGCGTGCCGGTAGGTAGCAGTGCAGGCGCTTAGTGATTACGTGGCCGTAGGTGTGGTACTCGGCGAGCATTTCGCGGGCGTCTTCGATGCCCTCGACGAGGCTGAAGTCACGAACGTGGTCACCAATCTGAATGAACTTCTTCTTCCACCAGAAGAAGTACTTGCGAGGAACTTTGGCCTCAACGACGGCTAGACGAGGAGTCTTGCCAGGGGCGGTTGCCTTAGGCAGAACCTGGCCGACGGTGGTGGTGACACAGCCCGAGAAGAACGCAGGCACACCGAAGTCGCGCAAGCGGTATACGGTCGTCCAGTCGCGACATCCGATTGGGCCAATCTTCTTTAGCTCGGCAACAGTCTTTTCGGTCAGAACATCTGGGTCTTGAATGTGGAACGAGACCATGATCGGGTTGATGTTTTTCGGGTACGGAAAGTCAACCTCGCCCTTGTAGGCGCGGTGCATGAACCAACCGTTGCTGATCAGCCAGGTGTTCTCTGGGTATTCGCGGCCCGAGGCGAAGTCGCGGTGAAGTTCAACCGGCTGAACCTTTACGGTCTTGGCTTTTTCGCCTAGGCGGCGGTCTGGGTGCACAAACTTCTGAATTTTGTCTAGATACTTGGCGAGCGCGCTACCGCCAACGAAGTCGACGTTCTGGTGGCGCAGTAGGTGCGAGATTGCGGCGAGGGTCTGAACATAGTCACCGCGGTTGGTTGAAGTTTTCGAGTAGTCGAGCATGTTGTAGTCCATGACCGCAAAGTTGATTGCGCCCTTGATGTTTTTCACCGAACGACCGTCATCTTGAAGCATCTTGTGCCACCAGGAGAGTTCTGATTTCAGGGCGTCGTTGAGAGTGGTGCGTGCCGCTTCAGCTAGAACGATGCCCTCTACGATCGGGCGCAGTCCTTCGTATTCACCGTGTTTGATTAGGGCGCGGATGAGCGACATCTTGTATGCGCTCGAGCGACGTGATTCTTTGTTGTTCAAGATTTCGCGAATCTCGACGATGGCCTTCTTCTTGGCAACGGTGAGCTGGGTGTCAAAGTACTCGAAAGGGGCTTTTTGCTTAGAAATTTCAGGCCCTGCATCCTTAAAATAGCCAGCGGCTGAGTCGTACAGTCCGTCGAGGGCTAGGAAGGTGCCGAAACCAAGAGAGCCAAGAGCCTTGGTCGTTGAGCCTTCAACGAGTGTCTGTAACAGGGCACGGGTGCCGACTCGGTTCTTCGAAGCATAGGCTTCGCGAATGTGCGCCATCAGGCGGTCTTCGAGCGACTTGCCTCGGGTTAGTTCGTCTGTGAGAGCGCGGTCGAAAGAGTTTTTGCTCCAAGGCTTGCTGCCAACAAAGAGGATGCGCTCGCTGGCATGTGCCATTAGGCGCGCCACCTTGCGGGTTGCACCCAATTTCATGAAGGTGCGAACTGCTTTTTTGAATGCTCTCTTGACGAACTTCAAGATTTCTCCTTGGTTAGGGATGCGGGGGCCTCGTTATTGCGGCCATTTCAATCTGCTCCTAGAGCGACCTCGCCCTACACAAGAATACAGGCTAGGGCTGGTTACGGAGGGTAGCGCATACCCGCAAGTGACATAGTTGAAGTCGCTCTGAATCGCTTTAGCGAAAGCACGCAACCTCGCTTTTGATGAGTTACTCTCGGCTTAAGCACTAGAAATTAGGGGACCGCATGGACATCAGCAGAATCGCTTCGGTATTGGTCGTCACCGGGATGCTCGCCGCAAGCCTTGCCGCCTGCAGCGCACCGACCCCGAACCCATCGCCAAGCGCAAGTTCGACTCCAACCGCCACTAAGCCAGCCCCGATGACTCCAGCCGAAGCCAAGGCGGCATTTGCTGTGATCGCAAAAGACAGCTGTTTCGAAGCTCAAAAACTTGGCGTCGTTGAGAGCAGTGAAGATTTCATCGTGGTTTCACTCAACAAAGACGAGGCATATAAGGATTACTCGGCTGCCTACCTTGAATACCCGAGCACCTTTGGTCTGATTTGGGAGCTTGACGCAATCACCGCCTGCGCCGACTACTACACGTTCAGCATGGCCGAAGAGGCAGGGCAAGAAGCCCCTATCGATGTCACGTTCAACGAAAACGATTCGACATTCACGACTTTTGAAGATTTCGGTGAATTCGGAACCTCCGAATACAAATTCACGATTGTCGATGGCAAGTTCGCGACAGCCGAAAACTTAGACCCCAAGAATGAGCGATTCATCACGATTCGATACGGCAGCATCACGGCAGATGACCGAGCAGTTGTTGAAACTGCCGTCGAAGAATACTTAGCTAAGGACTAGTAACGCGATGACAAACACTGTTGACAATCAAACTGCACTCGGGCGGATCGGTAAGGCAGCTCTATACGTTGCATACATAGGGCCGTTTCAATCGGCAGCAGGTTGGTTGATTGCCGGCAGCCTCTGGCCCGGTTATGACCCTGTACGCCAAACCATCAGCGATCTAGCTGCTAATGAGTCGCCCGTTCAACTCATCATGTCGGCGTTCTTTGTGCTCGGCGGAGTGCTCACTCTCATCGCCGCCATTTATGGGCGAACTCTGGCGATGCCCGGTCGAGTGGCACTGTTCGTTGCCGCCATTTGCACTTTCGGCCTCACCATCTTTCCGACCCCGCTCATTGGTTACTCGATTGAACACAGAGTCTTCGCCATCGCATCATTTGTACTTTCAGCAGGTTGGCCGCTTTTGGCGATGAGAAAGCGCGCGGATGCTCCCTGGATCATTCGCCCTACCGCGTCGATCATCGGCACGGCGTTACAAACGATTCTCGCACTGTGGTTCTTGAGCAGCTGGACCGACCCGACCAATATGACCGTGGGTGTTTGGGAGCGAGTAGTTGCCGTTTCTCAGGCAGCCTATGTTTCTGTGGTGATAGTCGTCTGCTATTTCAGCCAAGCCAAAACGAGCAACAAACACGATTAATTTCTCTTAGCATTTGGGCCGTTCGCATTTAGTGTTGAGAAATGACACTTCATGTGAAAAAAGGCACCGACTGGCAGAGCGTTTACAACCAGGCCAGGGCTCTTGCGCCCGAGGCTTTCGACGCTGACCGCATCAGCAATCTTGCTCTAGGCAAATGGCTCGCCGTCGGCACTCCAGCCCACCACGTCAACCCAGTTGACCAGCAGGTAATTCAGGGGCCGCCGAAGGTCGACCACCAAACCGCTATAGATGCCGTCGCCGATGCCGCCCGTCAGCACGTTGCCTGGGGCAAGGTAAGCCTCGACGAACGAAAAGTCAGGGTTACCGCTGCGCTCGCAGGGCTACGAGTGGCTCGTGACACCCTTGCACTTTTGCTCGCCTGGGAAATCGGCAAGCCTTGGAAGCTAGCCTGCGCCGACGTCGACCGTTGCATCGACGGTGTCGATTGGTACGTGACTCAAATCGATCGCCAGCTAGAGGGCCGCACACCACTTAGTGGCCCGATTTCGAACATTGCATCTTGGAACTACCCGCTGAGCGTGCTGGTTCACGCGGAGCTCGTACAGATGCTGGCCGGAAACGCGGCGATTGCAAAGACCCCATCTCAGGGCGGTTTTCACGCACTTACGCTGGCTCACGCGGTGATGGCTCAGGCTGGATTGCCGGTCACGCTGTTGAGCGGTGTTGGCGCTGAGTTGAGCGACGCACTTGTTTCGTCGCCTGAACTTGGTGCTTTTGCTTTCGTGGGTGGTCGTTCAAATGGCCGCGCGACTCTCGAGCGCTTGGCAGACTTCGACAAACGTCACATTCTCGAACAAGAGGGCTTGAACGCTTGGGGTGTCTGGGACTTCTCAGACTGGGACAACCTAGCCCCGCACATCCGCAAGGGCTTCGAATACGCCAAGCAGCGTTGCACCGCCTACCCGCGCTATGTTGTTCAGCGCAGGCTGTTCCCAGAGTTCCTCGAGATGTACCTACCGATCGTCAAAGGCTTGAGATTCGGGCATCCGCTCGCTGTTGAAAACGACGAGGATGATCTGCCAGAGCTCGAGTTCGGCCCGGTGATTCACACGACCAAGGCCGATGAATTGCGTTCGCAGTTTGCCGAGGCAATCACAACCGGCGGCATACCCCTGTATGTCGGAAGCCTGGATCACGGGCGTTTCATTGCCGGACAAGACACCTCGGCTTATGTTGCCCCGGCAACCGTGCTCGAGCCACCGCGCGCCTGGTCGCTTCACCACGCCGAGCCTTTCGGTCCGATCGACTCGATCGTGCTCGTTGATACCGAGGCCGAGTTCATCGCAGCCATGAACGTTTCGAACGGAAACCTGGTGTCTTCGGTTGCAACCGATGACATGGCGTTCGCCAAGCGTGTGCGTGAAGAAATTTCTGCCTTCAAATTCGGCATCAATGCGCCGCGTTCACGTGGCGACCGCGAAGAGGTCTTCGGTGGCCTCGGTGCCTCTTGGCGAGGTGCGTTCGTTGGTGGAGATCTGCTAGTTGACGCAATCACAGATGGAGATCGTCAAATCTTTGGAAACTTCAAGGGCGGATCTCGCTATCCGGAAGGCTTAGACCTCTAAGTCATCGCACCCTGAGATAGTGTTTCTTCATGACCGAAATTCAGCGCCCCATTCTTGAACCCATGCTCGAACCGGCACCAACTTTGCTCACCATTGAAGAGGTGTTCGAGGGCACTGGCGTTGAAGCTCCAACCGGTGCAACCGTAAAGGTTCACTACCTCGGCGTCGACTACGAAACCGGCGAAGAGTTCGACTCATCTTGGGGCCGAGGCGAGCCAATCGAGTTTCCTCTAAACCGCCTGATCAAGGGCTGGCAAGAAGGTATCCCGGGCATGAAAGTCGGCGGTCGACGCACACTGATTTGCCCACCCGAGCTGGCATACGGTCCAGCCGGCGGCGGTCACCATTTATCGGGTCGCACCCTAGTTTTCGTCATTGATTTACTGGGTGTTGTTTAGCCGACAGGGCTAAAGCACTATCTGGACCATAAGCGGTTAGCGGCAACTAGCCGATGAAGCTAAGGGGCAGGCGACATCACCCAGAGAACTTCGATTGTCTGCGCACTAGGGTTTCTCCAGGTGTGTGCGTCTCGGCCTCTGAAGGTCATTGCGTCGCCGGTGTTTAGAGTGTGATGTTCTGGGCCGAGAATGACTTCAAGTTGCCCTTGAAGAACGTAAACGAATTCCACTTCGCAGTTAAGCGCGTATAACTCATCGCCGCCTGAGCCGCCCGGAGCGATTTTGGAATGCAAAACCTCAATGCTGGTCTGGTTTCCAGACGAGAGCAAAAACTCCTTCGCATCGGTTCCGCCGAAGTTGACTTGCGCACCGTCTCCAGCTCGCACGATCGCGCTAGCTGGCGGGTCGAAGAGCTCGCCGACTTTGAGTCCAAGTGCCTCGCAAACCGAAACCAGAGAAGCGACCGACGGCGCAACCTGGTCTCTCTCTAGTTTGCTAACGAACCCCTCGGTTAGACCGGCAGCTGCTCCGACCTGCCCGAGGGTTAAACCTCGAGCCAATCTGGCGGCACGTAGTCTTCCGCCAATTGGAATTTCTGCTCTGGCGGCCTGCGTCTTCCTGGTCTGAGCCATCAGATGCCGATCTCCATGGCAACCGCACGAACGGGAGCGCCGTCGATGCCGATGAACTTCATGGGGAGTAGCGAAACAATAGGCCTCTGAAAATCAATGGCGCTTAGATTGGTTAGGTTTTCGCAGATCACACCGCCAGCCTCCGCGATCAGGTGGTGGGCGGGAAACCCGTTTCCAAGATGTTCTTCGTCAGGAGTCTCATCGATGTTGATTGCGTCAAGCCCAAAAGTTAAAACCCCCCTAGCCAGCAGCTCTCGAACTAGGCCTGCGTCGAGATATGGATTGTCGAAGTACTCATCGGTTCCGTAGTGGCGACTCCAGCTTGTCTTGAAAATGGCGATGTCGCCAGGCTGGATGTTCTCGAGTTGGGATCCTAGAAGCTCGACTGTTATGCATTGACGTGGCTCGAGAACACCGCAGTCGAATAAGGTTGCAGGGCCAACAAAGAGCGGGAGCGGAACCTCGTCGATGCGTTTCGTGTCGTCGTCAAAGTGGTAGGGAGCATCCACGTGGGTTCCTGACTGGCTTCCCATGCTGATACTTACTAGGTTGAAACCATCTCGCTCTATGGTTGAGTGCTGTTCGATGTGTGGCACCGGGTCACCCGGGTAGACCTGGGTTTCGGAGGTCACCGGGTGTGAGAGGTCTACGACACGAACTATCTTCATAAGAGAAAGTTATTGCCTATTGGTCAAGATGGGAATAGCATTCCGAATAAGTACTGCAGTGTCGCTACTACCCAGAGGACTCAAATGAGCAACGTAACTCAAAACGCCAAGCCAAAGATTACCGAGATTGAAGGCTTCGGCATCGATACGATTCCAGACGCCGACCGCACTTCGACCCCGTGGGACCTTTTCCGAATTCAGTTCGGTGGTGCAAACACTTTTGCCACAGTTCTTCTGGGAACATTCCCAATCGCCTTCGGTCTTTCTTTCTGGCAGGGTGTGGGTGCCGTTGTTCTAGGCGTTCTCGTCGGAACCATTTTCTTGATGCCTATGGGAATCTTCGGCCCTCGAACCGGAACCAACAATGCGGTGTCTTCGGGCGCTCACCTAGGTGTTCGCGGCCGAATCGCGGGCTCGTTCCTATCGCTGCTCACTGCCGTGGCCTTCTATTCGATCTCTGTGTGGGTTGGCGGTGACGCACTGGTTGGCGCTTTCGTCAAGCTATTCGGCGCAACCGACTCTCAGATGCTCCGCATCGGCCTCTATGGCTTGATCGGTCTCATCGTTGTCGTTGTGGTGGTTTACGGCTATCAGTTCATGCTGTTCGTCAACCGCATTGCGGTTTGGCTCAACACCGTGCTCATGCTTCTGGCTATCCTCGCCTTCTCGGGCGTGTTCAACGCTGACTACGCAGGTACTCCAGACGATCTGCTGCTTGGCGGCTTTTGGCCGACTTTCATACTCTCGGCTTTGATTGCCATGTCAAACCCAATCTCGTTCGGCGCATTCTTGGGTGACTGGGCTCGTTACATTCCAAACGGCACCTCAAACGCCAAGCTCATGCTCGCAACTCTGGGCGCTCAGGCAATGACCTTGATTCCGTTCATCTTCGGTGTTGCCACCATGACCTTGGTTACCGGCGGTGACTACGTGGTCGGACTCATCGGTGCGGCACCAACCTGGTACGCATACTTGATCATCGTTGTAGCTTTCATCGGTGGACTGTCAACGGGAACCACATCGCTCTACGGAACGGGGCTGGACTTCTCTTCGGTATTCCCTAGGCTCAGCCGCGTGAAGGCGACCATCGCTATCGGTTCTGTTGCATTCGTGTTCATCGTCGTCGGTCGACTATTCACCGACCTACTCGGTGCCGTGAACGGCTTCGTAGGCGCAATTGTGGTTACCACAACGCCTTGGATGATCATTATGGCGATTGGATACTGGAACCGTCGTGGTTGGTACAGCAGCGAAGACCTCCAGGTCTTCAACCGAGGCAAGACCGGCGGACGTTACTGGTTTGAGGGCGGCATCAACTGGCGCGCAATGGGTCCTTGGATCATCGCCGCAGTTCTCGGTCTACAGTTTGGCTACTACCCACCGGTAATCGAAGGCATGTGGAACGGCGTTGCTGGCGGTATTGACCTCAGCCTCGTGGTTTCAATCGTTACGGCAGCCGTGCTCTATGTTCTAGCGCTTGTGATCTGGCCTGAGCCAGCCTATGCGTTTGGACCCAAGGGCCCTCGAATCGGTCGCACCTCTAAGGGCGAAATCCCAGCGGTTTACTAGGAGCTAGGTTGACCAAAAAAGTACCCAGAACTAATTCGGGTAACAAGATTGGTCAGGTCGATGCAACGATTGTGCCCCGGTTCGCCGGTGCGTCAACCTTTGCTCGCCTGCCAAGAATTGACGAAGTAGCCAAAGCCGACATTGCCGTTGTGGGTATACCCTTCGATGCCGGCGCCAGCTACCGCCCGGGCGCTCGATTTGGCCCTTCACACATCCGTGAATCCTCACGCTTGCTGCGCCCATACAACCAGGCTCAGGACGCCAGCCCTTTTGTTCTGGCTCAAGTGGTCGATGCCGGCGACATCGCAGTCAACCCGTTCAACATTGAGCTGGCAGTCGATCAAATCGAGCTGGGCGTAGACGAACTTCTGAACGACGGAATGCGTTTGGTCACCCTCGGTGGAGACCACACAATCGCCTACCCGATCCTGAAGGCTTTGCACAAAAAGCATGGACCGATAACGGTAATCCACTTCGATGCCCACCTCGACACTTGGGACACCTACTTCGGTGCGCCGCTTACTCACGGAACCCCGTTCCGTCGGGCAAGCGAAGAGGGGCTAATCGATCTCGAATCTTGCCTCCACGTCGGTATTCGAGGCCCGCTCTACGCAGACACCGACTTAACCGACGACAAGAAGCTCGGCTTCGAGGTAGTCACCAGCATCGACATGGATAAACTCGGCGTCGACGGAGTGATTGCCCGAATGCTTTCTCGTCTTGGCGACAAGCCGGTTTACGTTTCAATCGACGTGGATGTTCTCGACCCGGCATTCGCTCCAGGCACCGGCACCCCAGAGATGGGCGGGCTTTCTAGCCGCGAAATGCTGGCACTGTTGCGATCGCTCGAGAACGTGAACCTTATCGGCGCAGACATCGTTGAGGTGTCTCCTCAGTACGACAACGCCCAAATCACAGGAATTGCTGCGGCCCACATGGCCTACGAACTGATTACCCTTATGGCAAGGAGCCTGAAGTGAACGCAGTCGAAGCAGTTTTAAATGCCGCCGCCAAAATCGTCGACGACTTCGGCAACCACCGAACTGCGCAATACTTCGCCGGTTTTGCCTCCGACGCAACTTTTATCTTCTACACCCACACCGAACGCCTGAACTCGAGAGCCGAATACGAGTCGCTCTGGGCAAAGTGGGAGTCCGAAGACGGTTTCAGGGTTCACGCCTGCCGCTCAAGCCACCAAAGGGTTCAACTTATTGGCAACGATGCAGCGGTCTTTAGCCACCTGGTCTCCAGCGACATCGAGTTCGGTGGCGAGGTTTCTACCGTTGAAGAGCGTGAAACAATTGTCTTCGCCAACATGGGAGGCCACTGGGTTGCAGTTCACGAGCACCTTTCGCCCGAAACCGTCGCTTAGAATCTGCGCATGTTAGTTCACCCATACGACAGCGCCATGAGAGAAAACGAATGGCGTGACTGGATTTCCAAGGGTGCCCGATTCGGTGTTTTGGCCGTCGGTGCTGCGCAGGGGCAGGCACCAATCATGGTTCCCACCCACTTTGTTCTGCGCGGCGATGAAATCTTGATTCACCTCCACAAAGTGAACGACGCCCTCCCACTTCTGGAAGTCAACAAGAAGGTTTCACTCTCCATAATTGGTGACTACGCTTTCATTCCAGGCACTTGGCGCGCGAAAGACTCAAACAACTTGCAGGATGGCGTGCCAACCAGCTACTACGCAGCGGTGAACTTTGAGTGCGAGCCCACCGTGGTCTCCGACCCCAACGAAGTAGCGGCAATCATTCAAGAGCACATGACAGAATTCCAGGCGGATGAATCTTACGCGGCCGTTTCGCCAGAGATGCCTCCGTACGGACCAATGATGTCAATTATTCGAGGTGTGCGACTACAGATTGTCAAAGTTGATGCCAAGTTCAAATATGATGATCACAAGCCCTTGGCTTTCAGGGAATCCGTCATTGCAAAATTGCAGGATCGAAACGCTCACCAAGACGTCGGGGCAGCCGCCCAGCAATCTCGACGGTTGGCCGAAATTGGCGAATGGTCGGAGTTCAGGTCTTCATAAACTGATCTTTGGATTCTTTTATCTACAGATGACAAAAAAAGAACCCCTTCGGCGAGGAAGGGGTTCTAGTAGGCCCCGTCGGGATCGAACCGACGACCCACGGATTAAAAGTCCGTTGCTCTAACCAACTGAGCTAGAGGCCCTTGCGTGAAAAGCCGAGGCTTTAGACACCAAGAAAGTCTAACCTAGGGCGAGCATCCAACTCGAAATCGCTATTTGGTTAGAGTAATTGTTTGTCCCGAGTTGTAAAACTCGCGGTTGCCGACTCCATCGCGAACGCTAATCCAGACTTGGTAGGTGCCTTGCGGTGCGTTATCGCCGAAGACGTAGTCCTGTTCAAAGATGGCCTCGGTTTGCGTGAAGCTTATAACTCTAGGATCAGAACCTTTTGCGTGAAGACCGTTTTCGTTGCTGAAACCGCCTCCCTCGCCGTCGAACAAGAACCAAATGTAGACACCTGCAACTATCGATTCGTCGGTTGCCTCAATACGAATAAAGAAGTTTTCGCCTGGCTTCACTGAGTCTGGTAGCTCAAGCTTGGTCACGGTTGGCACCTGGTTATCTGACGATCCGCCGATAACTTCAAACGCGATTCTCTGTTCTGAGGTGTGGCCCATCATGTCAACAGCCCCGACAAATAGCGTGTAAATGTCGTTGACTGCATTTGGTGGCACAGTGCAGCTCAGTTGGTAGGTGCCATTTTTTTCAGAGCCAGAAACCAATTCGGTTGGTATACGAAAACCGCACCATCCGGTGATCCAACCGGGGGCTCCGCCAATAGATCCGTAGACGGCATCAACTGTAGCCACGTCACTCACATTGACGGTGAAGACCGCTAATGTTCCGGCCTGCACCTGCCTGACCTCGGTAGTGATGGCTCCGAATTTCGGACCTTTGCTGTCTAAACTGCAGGCGTCAAGCCTCACGTCGGCTGAATCGGCGTTGCATACGTCATCACCTGCACCGGTTGTAATGGTGTCTGTTCCCTTGCCACCATCGATTATGTCGGCACTGTTACCGGCCGAAAGGTTATCGTTTCCGGTACCACCCTGAAGCATGTCTTGACCGCCGCCGCCGGTGATTCGGTCTTTACCATCACCACCGTTGAGTCGGTCAGCTCCATCGCCACCAGAGATGTTGTCGTTTCCGGCTTCGCCGAGCACAGTGTCGTTGCCGGCACCGCCGACGACGATGTCGTTACCTGAGCCGCCTCGAATAATGTCGTTGCCACCCAGACCATAAATGGTGTCGTTTCCGGCACCGGCACAAATCACGTCGTAGCCGGCGGTGCCGGTGAGCACGTCGGCGTACTTTGTGCCGACGATTGTGCAGTCACTAGCACCTGAAGCGAAGGCGGGAGAGGCTGGAACAAGAAGCGCGCTAGCAAAGAGCGCACTGATCAACAAACTAAGAGTTTTTTTCAACTTTCTTACCTCCCCGACACCAGACATGAAAATCTTTCTTGAGATAAACAATAAATAGTGAAAACCAATTATTCCGAGCGCTCACAGAGGATTCTCAGTGTTCTACTAGGGTTGCAGTATGGGCCAAACGCGCCCAACCAAGGAGGCCTCAAATGGCCCAGAAATCCCCGCAGAAGAACTCGGCAAAGACCGCACCTGCAAAGAACCTCAAAGAGAAGCGCCTCGAGAAAAAGGCGAAATCAGAAGCTAAAGACAAGCGTCAAGAGTAAACACTTTCATCGCTTGAATGGGCAATGCCGGCACAAGTTTGCGCAGCATTTGCCCTGATCGGCCAAGGTCTTCGCATTGAAGACGAAATACCCAGTTTCTGGGTCGGTGTAGCCAGGGTTTTCTAGCGCCATCGAAATGTCGTGGCGCAGCATAATCTCGTCAAAGTTCGGCTCATCGCAAGACAGGCGCTCAGGATGCGGAACATCGAGCTCTCTCGGCAATTTGCGAACTTTTTTTGACATAAGAACAAGAGCATAAGTTTGCTCAGAGCTGGGTTCGTGTAGCCACGCCGCTGCAAGTTGCGTCGGTTCGACTAGCGGCCGTTTTCGCGCTCCAGCGCCGAAATCCAGAGCTCTCTGCCTACCCCATCAAACTCGCCCGGCGTGAAGGTTGTTCGCACGCGGTTCAAGCCGGCAACTTGTTCGAGCCCGCTGAACAATCCCGCTCCCAAACCAGCCATGAGCGCTGCACCAAAAGCCGTCGATTCAACAACTTCGGCTCGCTCGATTCGGCATTGCAACTGGTCGGCTTGAATCTGCATGAGCAAGTTATTAGCGGCGGCACCGCCATCTACTCGTAGGCGCTCGATCTTCTGCCCAGCATCCGCGCTCATCGACTCGAACGCGCAATAAACCTGCCAAGCGATGCCTTCGAGCGTGGCACGGGCAATGTGGGCACGGGTGGTGCCTCGCGTCAGGCCGTGAAGTGAACCGCGAGCATCGGGCTTCCAAAACGGAGCACCGAGCCCGGTCAACGCAGGCACAAAACTCACGCCACCCGAATCGGGCACCGAGGCGGCAAGTGCCTCAACCTCGGCCGAGGTTTCGATGAAGCCAAGCCCATCGCGCAACCATTGCACAGCAGCGCCGGCAACAAACACCGAACCTTCGAGCGCGTAGGTTCTAGAACCGCTCGGATGCTGCCACGCAACGGTCGTCAATAATCCTTCGTTGCTCACCACGGGGTTATCGCCGGTGTTCAGCAGCAGAAACGCACCCGTTCCGTAGGTGCACTTTGCGTCACCTGAGTTAATCGCACCCTGGCCGAAAAGCGCTGCCTGTTGGTCGCCGGCCATGCCGGTGATCGGAAGCTCCAGACCTAAAAAGGCAGGCGGGTAGCTTGTCGCGAGCGCACCGTAGTTGGCCACAATCGTGGGTAGCGCAACGCGCGGCACCTCGAAGAGCTCGAGCAACGAGTCATCCCAGTTGCCTTCGTGCAGATTGTAAAGCTGGGTTCGCGAGGCATTCGAGGCGTCGGTGATGTGCGCCCGCCCGCCGCTTATGCGCGCCACCAGATAAGACTCGACCGTGCCGCTTGCGGTTACGCCGGCCTCAACTCCCCGCCAAACCTGTGGCAGGTTTCGCTTGATCCAAAGCAGTTTTGAAGACGAAAAGTATGGGTCGAGCCCGAGCCCGGTCTTTTGGCGAACCTCATCGGCGCGTTCGGTGAATTTAGAGTCGGTCAGCAGCTCGGCGGTGCGGCGGTCTTGCCACACTATCGCGTTGGTCGGTGATTGCAGGGTCTGCTTGTCCCACAGCACCACTGTTTCGCGCTGGTTGGTGATGCCGATGCAGGTTGGCGACTCGGATGCTCCCGCCACGGCTTCGCGCACCGCCGCAAGTACCGCTTGCCAAATTTGCTCGGGCTGATGTTCGACCCAGCCGGGTTGCGGGAAGTGCTGCTCGAACTCTTGGTACCCGCGCGAGAGCACCTTGCCTTCGAGGCTTACGACCATGGCGGTTACGCCGGTGGTTCCGGCATCGATTGCAAGTATCGCCATTCGCGTCTCCTGCCCTTGCTTAGTGCACCAACGGGTCGAGCCCGGGTGTCACAGTCTGATTTTTGTCATTTCGACTTGGCCACTCGACGATCAACATCGCGATGACCATCAACGAGCCACCGATTACGGTTCTGATCGACAAAACCTCTTGCCCAAGGGCAACTGCGAAAAGTGCGGCGAAGACAACCTCGGTGGTGAGAATAATCGCGACGCGCGAAGCATCCATGATTGATTGCGCCCAGGTTTGAACGAAAAAAGCAATGGCGGTAGCGAAGACGGCCGTGAATAGAACGGCATTCCAAACGTCGGCATCTGGCGGGGTTTGAAAACCAGGGTCGCTCGGATTGAACAGGGCACCAACCCAGCAGATGACCGCAACGGTGGCAAGCTGCAACACCGTGAGCGCATAGGTGTCCCGCCCGGGGCTCCAACGACCGAGGCCGACAATGTGCAGAGCAAACAAAATCGCGCAGGCCAGCAGGCTGATTGTGCCAACATCAAAGCCGAGACCGCCGAGGGTGATAACTCCGAGACCAATGGTCGCAATGATTACACCGAGCAAAACCTTGCTCGCGATCTTTTGACGCAACAGCAGCCAAGCAAATAGGGGAGTGAGCACGATGTATAGACCCGTGAAAAATCCGGTGATGGCGGCTGTCGACTGCTCGAGCCCGATGGTCTGAGTGACATAGCCGAGGCCGAGCGCGACACCGAGTAGAACGCCTCGGTTTAGAAAGTTCAAGTTGATGTGGCGAACCAGTTGCGGGCGAATTAGAAACATAACACCAGCGGCGATCGTGAAGCGAAGGGCTAAGAAGTCGAAATAGGGTTGGCGTTCGATGGCATCTTTCATCCACACGAATCCGAAGCCCCAAGACGCAGCAACGATCATCAGAGCGATGGCTGCAACCGAGGTTTTCTTCACCTCACGAGTCTATTTGCGCTTACTGCCTAACGCCGCATGCCTTGCCATCGAAGGAAACACTATGCCGTGCATGGGCCAAACCGAAGCCCAATACATGTGCCCGAGCAGGCCCTTCGGCGCATAAATGGCTCGCTGTGTGAGTCGAGTGCCGGTGGCTGTCTCTTCGAGTCTGAATTCAAGCCAAGCTAGCCCAGGCATTTTCATTTCGGCTCGAAGGCGAAGCAGGTGCGGGCGTTCAATCGCTTCAACTCGCCAGAAATCTAGGGCATCACCCTCGACCAGATGGGTCGGGTCACGTCGACCTCGACGAAGCCCCACACCTCCGATCAATCGGTCCATCAGGCCGCGCAAGCGCCAGGCCCAAGTCGCGGTTGAGTATCCGTTGTCGCCGCCGATTGCCTCGACTCTCGCCCAAACCACGTCGATCGGGTCGGTCGAGTCCACCACACGGGTGTCGTTGTAGAGCGTTCCACCGGCCCAGTCTGGGTCGGTAGGAAGCGGGTCAGATGGCGTGCCAGGCACCGAGGCGTTGGTCCAGCGCGTTTCTACGTTTGCCTCTTTGATGCGCGTAAGCGCGAGCTGAACGGCGCTCTTGAAGGGCGTAAGACCGCCAACCGGGTCTGGAATCAAATCACGGATGCGCGAATCTGAAGCCACCACTTCATTCTTGAGGCTCGCAACCAAACGTTTGGCCAGGGTGTATGGCACGGGGGTCACCAGGCCAACCCAACCCGACGAAAGTCTTGGCGTGAGCACCGGAATCGGAATGATGATCCGCTTTCGCAAGCCAGCTGCCGCTGCGTACTGCATCATCATGTCTTTATAGGTGAAAACCTCTGGCCCACCGATGTCGAAAAAGCCGGTGATCTTCGGGTCGATGGCTGCCGCGCCAACCAGATAGCGCAGAACGTCGCGAATCGCGATTGGTTGAATTCGATTGTTCACCCATTTAGGCACGGTCATGATCGGAAGACGTTCGGTGAGGTAGCGCAGCATCTCGAAAGACGCGCTTCCTGAACCGATTACTACGCCGGCTCGAAGCTCGATGGTTGGCACACCCGAAGCGCGCAAAATCTCACCCGTTTCGGTGCGTGCCTTTAGGTGCGGCGATAGAGTCTCTGAATCGGCGATGATTCCGCCCAGGTAGACGATGCGTGAAACCTTCGCTGCCTTGGCAGCATTCGAGAAGCCGTGTGCAAGTGAGCGCTCTTCGGCCTCGAAATCGTCTTTGCTCATTAGTGCGTGAAGCAGGTAGTAGGCGACATCCACGCCCTTGAGTGCATTTGCCAGAGCCTTGGAGTCGTGCGCGTCACCCGTGGCAATCTCAATCTGGTCAAACCACGGATGCTCGTGCAAACGCTCGGGGTTGCGGGCAAGTATGCGCACGCGATAGCCGTGGGCCAACAGTTCACGAATGAGTCGCCCGCCGATGTAGCCGGTGGCTCCGGTCACCAAGCACAGAGCTGGCTGACCCTTTGCGTTTTTGAGGACGGGGAGGTCTGCCGCTAGCGGCTCAGCGGATCTCACTGCTCTTTGATTCCGTCTGAGGTGATCTTGAAGCTCGGTGTTTGCTCGCCTGCCTCTATAGCAGCACCAAGTTTGTTTTCACTTGGGGCAAGTGGGCAGGTAGCAAAGTCGGTGTATGCGCAAGGAAAGTTGGCCGACATGTTGAAGTCAATCACCCAGTGGTCGCCGTCACGTTTGGCCGAGACTGATCGGCCGGTACCGTAGGTTGTCTTACCACCGCTGGCGTCTTTAAAAATCACCCAAAGCACATCAGGGTCTGGTCGGTTGAAGGCAATTAGTGCGTGCTCCTGACCATCCAGTTCGAATACCAATCGGCCGGGGGAGTCATAGTTGTTACCCAACTCGCCAGCAACCGAAGATACGCCAACATTTCGCTCGTCAGCCTCGAGCCGAGCATCCACCCGGAATTTCGGGTTGTAATCGAAAACTTTCACACCATCGAATCGGCCAAGCGCAGGTGACTTCGAGTTTCTCGGCCGCAAAATGATTCGACCGCCGCGACTGGCAAGTTCAAGAACGCCATCGGCCATCGGCACCATGACTTCACTACCGTGCTCGACGACCCAACTCTGCCCAGCGGCGCCTTCGAATCCGAAGCTGAACACCTCGTGGTCGATCGCGTGCCATGAACCCGAGAAGTCTTCAAAGGTCTGTGGGTTTTCATCGAGCCAGTTCATGCTGGTTACCGACAAGAAACCGGTTGGGTTTCGCCAGGCAGCATTGCGAGAAGCTAACCACTGTTCAAATTCGTTCACTTTGACTCCTCCAGCTGAATGGTTGGTGTTTGAATTTCTAACCCCACAACTCGTCTCTTACTTCCTGAACCCTTGGTCAGGTGCACGATCAACATCTGACCTGGCTCCAGCGCACGAGCTTCGTGAATCAAAATCTCTTGAGCTGGGGTGGCATGTTTTGACAGTGTGTCGAGGATGGTCGGCAGCGCGGGTCGGTGACTGCACAGCACCGCGGCTGAACCTGTGGCCAAAAGTTTTTCGACGGTTTTGGCCGTGCGCTGTGGCCCGTTTGCGTTACCAAACTCGCTCAACTGACCTCGTTCGATCAGTTTTAGTCCTTTTGAGCGCGCGTATGGAAGCACCGTATTGGCGCAACGAGACCAAGGGCTGCTAACCACCGTGGCAATGCCGTATGCCGCCAAAATTGGCACGATTGCCTTGGCTTGTTCTTGACCAAGCGGCAACAGCGGTCGGTGCGCCTCGTCTTTTGGCCACTGGCTTCTCGGTGTGGCCTTAGCGTGGCGCAACAGCACAAACGGGCGAGTCATCAGAAGACCCTGACGATGCAGTTCGACAATTTTTGTCAAGAATTCTTTGTCCTGCGGGTAGCTCAGAAGCTCTTCAAGTTCGGCTGGAGTTTTCCACTCCACCTTTTCGACTTCTTCATCTGGTTTAAACGTGCTCTTAGCTAAGGCCTTCTCGGTCACTTTTGCGGCCCAATAGTGAACCTCTTTGGCAGCCCCGTTTTGAAGCATGTAGTTTTGCTTGCCAAGGTGCACACCGAGTTTTACCTTGTACCCAGTTTCTTCATGAATTTCTCTCACGGCTGCTTGAGGAAGGGATTCGCCAGCGTCTACTTTTCCTTTTGGCCAAGACCAATCGCCGTAGCGCTTTCGATGGATAATGGCGATGAGTAACTGACCGTCGACTTCTCGCCAGCAGAGCGCCCCTGCCGCAAAAACCGTCATCTAGCCGCGGCCTCGCTTAGCGCCGATGCGACGCATAACTTCGTCTTGAACGTCGATCAGCTTCTCGCCGGTTGCCGAAAGCTTGTGGCGAGTCCAGACCCCGTCACTGCCCAAGCGCCAAGACGCAGCCTCTTCAGACATGGCCAAATCGAACAGCGATTCGATCTCTTGCATGTGATCAGGTTGCACCAACTGAACTAGAGCTTCGACTCTGCGGTCAAGATTTCGGTGCATCATGTCGGCAGAGCCAATGTAATAGCGAGGGTCGCCACCGTTTGCAAAAGCAAACGCACGTGAGTGTTCTAGATAGCGACCCAGAACAGAGCGAACATTGATGGTGTCGCTTAGGCCCGGCACTCCTGGCCTTAAACAACACATGCCACGAACGAAGATGTCCACCGGAACTCCAGCCATACTCGCGCGGTACAGAGCATCGATTATTTGTTCGTCAACCAATGAATTCATCTTGAGGCGAATTCGCGCCGGTTTGCCAGCTGCCTGGTGAGCAATTTCGGCATCAATTCGTTCGACTAGCCCTTCGCGGACTCCATTTGGCGAAACCAATAGTGACGAGAAGGCTGCATCTGGTGCATACCCGCTGAGTCTGTTGAACAGCTTGGTTAGATCTTCGCCAACCGATTCTCGCGCTGTGAGCAATCCGAAATCTTCATAGAAGCGAGCGGTCTTTGGATTGTAGTTACCTGTTCCGACGTGGCAGTAACGGCGCAATTTTGTGCCTTCTTGTCTGATGACAAGTGACAATTTGCAGTGCGTTTTGAGCCCCACGATGCCGTAAACCACGTGTACGCCGGCTTGTTCAAGCTTGCGAGCCCAGGTGATGTTGTTTTGTTCATCGAACCTAGCTTTGATTTCGACCAGAGCCAGAACCTGTTTTCCAGCCTCGGCTGCCGCGATCAGTGCGTCAACGATTGGTGAGTCACCAGAGGTGCGGTAAAGGGTCTGTTTGATCGCCAACACTTTCGGGTCGGCTGCCGCCTGGGCCAAAAACGCCTGTGTCGAGGTTGAGAACCGTTCGTATGGGTGGTGCACCAAAATTTCACGCTCTCGCAAAACCTTGAAAATACTCAAACTTTCGTCTTCTGCGTGAGTGAGATAGCGGTTTGTGACAACAGGGTGTGGAGCAAAATGCAATTCGCTGCGCTTTATCGAGGCGATCTCAAAGAGCCCAGTTAGGTCAAGTGGCGCGGGTAGGTGGTAGACGTCGTCTTTTTCAATGTCGAGTTCGCGAATCAAAAGCTCGAGTACCTGAGGGTTTATGTCGTTGGCAACTTCAAGTCGAACCGGTGGGCCAAAACGACGGCGCAGCAATTCTTTTTCGAGCGACTCAAGAAGGTTTTCGCTCTCGTCTTCGTCGACCTCGAGGTCTTCATTTCGAGTCACCCTAAACGTGTGATGCTGAAGCACCTGCATGCCCGGAAAGAGCTGCCCTAGGAATTGCCCAATGATTTCTTCGAGTGGCAGATAGCGAGGTGATGTGCTGGTGGCACTGCCTTGGATGCGCACGAATCTTGGCAGCAGTGGCGGCACCTTTAATCGGGCAAATTGATCTTTACCTTCGGGGTTGCGAAGCATAACGGCCATGTTCAGCGACAGGCCCGAAATGTAAGGGAAGGGGTGGGCGGGGTCTACGGCCAGTGGCGTTAGTACCGGAAAAATTTGGTTTTCGAAATAATCGCTCAGCTCGGTCTGTTCGGCTTCGCTCAGTCCATCCCAGGTTTCTAGGCGAATACCCTTCTCGCGAAGCGCGGGTTCTATTTCGTCGCGAAAAACAGTTGCGTGACGCAGCTGAAGTCGGTGCGCTTCTTCGCTGATTTGTCTCAGCACTTCTCCAGGTTCTAGACCCGAAGCGGATGCTACGCCCAAGCCAGCCGCGATGCGACGCTTGAGACCCGCAACGCGAACCATGAAAAACTCATCGAGGTTTGAGGCGAAAATCGCCAAAAAGTTGACTCGTTCGAGCAAGAACATGTCTTTGTCTTCGGCAAGCTCGAGCACGCGTTGGTTGAAAGCTAGCCAGCTTAGCTCGCGGTCGAGAAAGCGATCGAGTGGCATGTCGCCGTGGTCGGGCAGGTCGATCGCCATGGTTTCATCAGAAGACATAAGTGCAATCCTGCCACTATCTGGTAACTAAGAGGTAAACAAACTTCAGGCGTTGATGGCCTGGTCGTCTTTACTCAGGTTGAAGCAGTACCCGCGGTTTCGCACCGTTCCAATCAGCGCTTCGAGGTCACCGAGCTTGGCGCGCAGGCGTCGAATGTGAACATCCACTGTTCTGGTGCCACCGAAATAGTCGTAGCCCCAAACCTCGCTGAGAAGTTGCTCTCTCGAAAAGACACGACCCGGATGCTGTGCTAGAAAGCGCAAAAGTTCAAATTCTTTGAAGGTTAGGTCCATCGGTTTGCCGTGCACCTTTGCCGAGTAGGTAGCGTCGTCGATTACGACACCCGAGGCCGAAATCAGCTCGTTGCTGTCAGAGCCCTTCGAACCGCGCTCGAGAGACAAGCGGATGCGCGCATCAATCTCGGCAGGCCCGGCCGAGTCGAGAATGATGTCGGTTGCGCCCCACTCGTGCGAAATCGCTGCCATTCCACCCTCGGTAACTACAACAATCAGCGGAGCCGAGAGCCCGGTGGTAAGCAGTAGGGTGGCGAGCGATTTAGAGCCGGTTAGGTCGCGTCGAGCATCCAAGAAAATCAAGTCGGCCGCGGGGGCGTTGACCAGACTGGCCGGTTCGGCGGCGATGTGGCGAACTTTGTGAGGTAGCAGTGCGAGCGCAGGCAAAACTTCGGTATCGGTGTTAGCCGATAGAACCAGAAGTTGCGCCAAGTCGAGCCTCCAAGCGTATTTAGTGAAGTTTACAGTCTGTTTTAGCACCGTTAAGGCATGATGGAACTGTGAAAAGAGCTTGGTCGCAAATCATCGCCATCTGGGTTGCCGTGGCAGCCACCACCGTGGTGGTGACCGCAGCGACCCCTGCCGAGTCAGCACTGGCTTGGTATGGCGCTATTTTGGCTGGCTCAATCGCAACCGTGAGCATGATTCACCTAGTCAAGGCAAGCGCCACCGGTATTGTCACCGAGTTGATCTATGTGGCCGGCGGAAGCTACGTGATTCTGAGCCTTGCCAGCGGCTATCTCTTTCTGTTTCGGTTCTAGCGATAAACTTGGCACATGATCCTCGCAGCTGAAATCTTCTTCACAGGGCTCCTCGTACTTGCATCGCTTGCCATCGCCGGCGTCTCAGCCCTAGTTCTTTACAAGCTCTTCAAGGGCCAAAAGTAACTTGTTCGTTTTGCCCGAGGGTCTTCCCCTTGAACTAACCCCGCTTGCATTTCTTGCGGGCAAATGGTCTGGCAGCGGCGTGATCTCTTATTCAGCGCCCGATAGTGATGAACCAGCGGTCGAGCACGAATTCTTGCAAACCGTCGAGTTCAGCTACACCGACGCCAACTATCTCAACTATCTTTCACAGGTTCGCCTGGCCGACGGCAGCGACTCCTCGCTTCCTACCGAACTTGGTTTCTGGCGCATCTCACGCCCAGCCGAAGATGCCGACCACGGCCCTGGGTTGCTAATCGGGCAAGGCGAACCATCGATCAAAACTCACGAAGACCTCGACGCCCTGCGCACCGAAAACGGGTTTGCGGTCGAAGTGTCTACTCTTCACCCTGGTGGAGTCGCAGAGCTTTACCGCGGGTTTGTTAAGAACGCCCGAATCGATTTGGCATCGGCCCACGGGGTGGCATTTGAGACAGCCAAAACCTATCGCCACTCAACTCGACTCTATGGACTCGTCGAGGGTGCATTGCTTTGGGCATGGGACATCGCGCTTCCCGGCAGTGAACTCAAATCACACGCTTCGGCCCGCCTCGAACGCGTCGAGTAGTCATGACCGCCAAAGCGCACTTCGGCAACCCGATGATTGAGCAGCGCAATCTAGCTCGCGGCAAGGCCGTGGTTCGCCTTGACCTCGGCGTCATCCGCGTTGCTGGTGTCGATCGCCTCGAGTGGCTGCATTCGATGCTGACTTCAGATTTCAAAAACCTAAAGCCCGGTCAGTCGCGTGAAGCGCTGTTGCTGAATGTGCAAGGTCACGTCGAACAGGTTTTTCATGCCTTCGATGATGGCGAGGCGACCAGTCTCATCGTGCCGCTTGACCGCGTGGATGCTCTGCTCAAGTGGCTCGATCGCATGATGTTCCGTTCCAAGGTTGAGATCGCCGATGTTTCTGAGCAGTGGGCCGTGTTTGGTTCGGTTGCTGAGTTAGAGGGTGTCGAAGCATCCTGGGTAGACCCTTGGCCAAACCTAGTTTTGGGAGGTGCTCGTTACAGCACCAAGGTGGGTGCCGACTGGAGCTATCGCGAATACCTGGTGCCGATAGCAGAGGCCGAGTCGTTTGCCGCGGCTCATGGTGAAGCAGGCACCGACGCTCTCGAAGCATTGCGAATTGCTGC
>Ga0222712_10001255_pt1 | contig 32054 bp, 30 predicted proteins | sample C33_657DmetaG_FD_165043 | JGI IMG/M metagenome (GOLD analysis project Ga0222712, IMG submission 165043) | Estuarine water microbial communities from San Francisco Bay, California, United States - C33_657D | ecosystem: Environmental > Aquatic > Marine > Unclassified | place: USA: California...
CCATGAACACGGCCACCCCCAGGCGCGAGAACTGTTCGGCCAGGGTTTGCAGGGTGACCGTCTTGCCAGTACCGGTGGCGCCGGTGATCAAACCGTGGCGGTTGGCCAACTCGGGCAGCAGCAGGCCTTGGGCTTGTTCGTTCTTGGCAATCAGCAGCGGTTCGGCCATGGGCGGGTGCCTTCGGGTAGGGGGTCAGCGTGAAAAGTAAAATGGTCTTCCAAGGTTAATTCAAAATCAAGAGGTTTCTCAGTGGCCGGACACAGTAAATGGGCGAATATCCAGCACCGCAAGGGTCGTCAGGACGAAAAGCGCGGCAAGATCTGGACCCGGATCACCCGTGAAATCATCGTCGCGGCCCGCTCGGGCGGCGGCGACATCAACATGAACCCGCGCCTGCGCCTGGCTATCGACAAGGCCAAGGCGGCCAATATGCCGGCCGACAACATCAAGCGCAATGTTGACAAAGCCACCGGCAATCTAGAGGGCGTCAACTACGAGGAAATCCGTTACGAGGGTTACGGCATCGGCGGTGCGGCCATCATGGTCGACTGCATGACCGACAACCGGGTCCGCACGGTGGCCGAGGTCCGTCACGCTTTTTCGAAGTACGGCGGCAATATGGGCACCGAAGGCTCGGTGGCCTTCCAATTCAGGCACTGTGGGCAGTTTATCTTTGCACCGGGTGTCAGTGAGGACAGGGTGATGGAAGTGGCGCTGGAGGCCGGCGCCGAGGACGTGATCAGCGACGACGACGGCGCGATCGAGGTGCTGTGCGCTGCGCCCGACTTTGAGGCGGTCAAGCAGGCTTTCGAAGCCGCTGGCCTGCAGCCTGAACTGGCAGAGGTCACGATGCGTGCCGACAACAGCATTGAACTGAGCGGCGAGAGCGCTCAAAAGATGCAAAAGTTGCTCGACGTTCTGGAAGATCTGGATGACACCCAGGCCGTCTATCACAATGCTGAGCTCAGCCTTTGAGTGGCTCAGAAGGAAATCGGATGAAGGTTTTAGTCGTAGGGGGCGGCGGCCGCGAGCATGCCCTGGCCTGGAAGCTGGCGCAATCGCCGAAAGTGCAGGCGGTTCATGTGGCTCCTGGCAATGGCGGCACGGCGCTCGATGGCCGCTTGCACAATGTGCCGATCAGCGATGTGCCAACGCTGCGCCAATGGGCGCTGGACAACAAGATCGGTCTGACGGTAGTCGGCCCCGAGCAGCCGCTGGCCGCCGGCATCGTCGATGATTTTCGGGCGCATGGCCTGCGGGTCTTCGGTCCCACCCAGGCGGCGGCGCAGCTCGAGAGCTCCAAGGCCTTCTCCAAGGCCTTTATGAAGCGCCACGGCATTCCCACCGCCGAGTACGAAACCTTCTCTGATCCGGCGGCCGCCCATGCCTATGTTGATAGACAGGGCGCTCCGATTGTGGTCAAGGCCGATGGCCTGGCCGCCGGCAAGGGGGTGGTGGTGGCCATGAGCCTGCAGGAGGCCCATGAGGCGGTGGACTTCATGCTGCTGGATAACACCTTGGGCGTAAGCCACAACGCGGGCGGCGCCCGGGTGGTGATTGAGCAGTTCCTGGTGGGCGAGGAGGCCAGTTTCATCGTCATGTGCGATGGCCAAAATGTATTGCCGCTGGCCACCAGCCAGGACCACAAGCGCCTGCTCGATGGCGATCAAGGTCCCAACACCGGCGGTATGGGCGCTTATTCCCCAGCGCCGGTGGTAACGCCCGATGTGCATGCGCGGGCCATGCGAGAGATCATCTTGCCCACCATCCGCGGCATGCAAAAGGATGGCATCGTCTATACCGGTTTCCTTTACGCCGGCCTGATGATTGACGCCCAGGGGCATCCCAAGACGCTGGAGTTCAACTGCCGCATGGGAGACCCGGAGACGCAGCCGATCATGATGCGATTGAATTCGGACCTGGCGGAGGTGATGTTGGCAGCCACCTCGGGCACGCTCGATCAGGTCGAACTGGAGTGGGATCGCAGGCCAGCCCTGGGTGTGGTCATGGCCGCGCACGGGTACCCGATGCATCCGCGCAAGGACGATGTGGTCCACGGCCTGCCTGCGCCAGAGGCAGACAGCGATTGCGTGGTTTTTCATGCAGGAACCCGGGAGCAGGCTGGGCAAACCGTGACATCGGGCGGCCGGGTGCTGTGCGTCACCGCGCTGGGCGATACGGTTCGCTTGGCGCAGCAGCGCGCTTATTCGGTGATTGACCAGATCGGCTTTGACGGAGCCCAGTGGCGTCGCGACATCGGCCACCGGGCGCTCAAGGCCTGAAGGTTCACTGATGCGAGCCCACCCATCGACTTCCCCTCGCGGCAGTGCTCTGGCGCGGCGCATCCTCAGTCTGATCGGGTGGCAATTGCATTTCGAGGGTCTGCCAGCGCTGCAGGGGGTGATCGTTGTTTATCCGCACACCTCGAACTGGGATTTCCCTTTGGGCGTTCTTGCGAAATGGGCCATGGGCATCGAGGCCAAGTTTTGGGGCAAGCACACTTTGTTTCGCATCCCCTTGTTCGGCGCGTGGCTGCGCTGGTTGGGAGGTGTGCCTGTCGATCGTGCTGCCGCCCGCGGGGTGGTCGAGCAGATGGTTGACCTGTTTGAGCGCAAGCGGCAGGCAGGCGAGTATTTCTGGCTTGCTTTGACTCCGGAGGGGACACGCAGTTGGCGTCCGGCTTGGCGCAGCGGATTTTATCGAGTGACTTTAGGCGCTCAGGTCCCGATACTTCTCGCCTCGCTCGATTACGGGCGCAAGCAGGTTCGTGTGATGGATGTGATCGAACTGAGCGGCCAGGTTGATGAGGACATGAAGCGCATCGCACAAGCCTTCGAGGGCTGTACCGGGCGGCGCCCCGATTTGGCCGCCCCCATCAGACTGGAAGGGAGCAAGGAGGGCTCATGAGTGTTTTGGACGTATCCCAAGGTCGGGCGTTTTTCACCGGCCTGCAAAGCCGCATCATGGCCGAAGTGGTGCGCATCGACGGCGGCAAGCCGGTCAGTGACGCCTGGCGCAAAGACCCCGGTGAGATGCTGCAGGGCGATGGCCTGACCATGATTTTGGAAGACGGCGCGGTGTTCGAGCGCGCTGGCTGCGGGTTTTCGCATGTGAGCGGCCCGCGCCTGCCCAACTCGGCCACCGAGCACCGGCCCGAATTGGCCGGCGCGCCTTTTGAGGCCATGGGCGTGTCCCTGGTTTTTCATCCGCGCAACCCCTATGTGCCGACGGTACACATGAACGTGCGCATGATCGTGGCCAAGCCTGCGCAAGGTCAGCCGGTGGCCTGGTTTGGCGGCGGGATGGATCTGACGCCCTGTTACGGCTTTGAGGAAGACGCGGTGCATTTTCACCGTCAGTGCAAAGACGCACTTGAGCCATTCGGTGCTGACAAATACCCCCGTTTCAAGAAGTGGTGCGACGAGTATTTTTTCCTCAAGCACAGGGGCGAGCCTCGCGGTATTGGCGGGGTGTTTTTCGACGACTTTAACGAGTTGGGCATGGATCGCAGCTTTGAAATGCAGCAGTCGCTGGCGCATCATTTTTTGCCGGCCTACTTCCCCATCGTCGAGCGACGTCAGGGCATGCCCTATGGCGACAAGCAGCGCGAGTTCGCGCTCTACCGCCGCGGCCGCTATGTGGAGTTCAATCTGGTCTGGGACAGGGGCACGCATTTTGGTCTGCAGTCGGGCGGCCGTACGGAGTCCATCTTGCTGTCCATGCCGCTGAACTGCAGCTGGTCTTACCGTCGGCAAGACCCCCCTGGCTCGCACGAGGCGCGGCTGCTGACCGACTTTTTGGTGGCCAAGGACTGGGTTTGAGCAGCGCGCCGCGTCGCGTCGGACTGTTTGGCGGTGCTTTTGATCCGCCGCACAGCGCCCATGTGGCGATAGCTCGCGCCGCGCTGGAGCAGCTCAAGCTCGATGAGTTGCGCATCGTGCCGACCGGTCAGGCTTGGCACAAGAGCCGGCCGCTCAGCCCGGCGGCCGATAGGCTGGCCATGGTGCGTCTGGCTTTTGCAGACCTGCCTGGGGTGGTGATTGATGAGCGCGAACTGCAGCGCTGCGGGGCGAGCTACACCATCGATACCCTGGACGCCATGCTGGCCGAGCAGCCCGGCAGCGAGCCCTACCTGGTGATGGGGGGCGATCAGTGGGCGGCTTTTACAAGCTGGCGGCAATGGCAGGATATCGCTCGCAAGGCGCGGCTGTGCGTGGCCCAGCGGCCCGATCAGGCGTCCAATCAGCCTTCTAATCAGCCGCTGGCCGAGCTGTCTGTGCAATGGCTGAATTTGCCGGCCATGCCCATCAGCGCAACAGCTTTGCGCGAGCAACTGGCTGGCGGCACCGACCCCTTCAATGAGCCCGCGCGGCTACCGCCTGCCGTGGCGCGTTATATTTCAGACCACCACCTTTATGCCGCAGGCTGAAGGTTTTCCTCAACCCACTGGCCTCAGGCCTGCCCCCCTGCATGACCGACCCACAAGCTACCTCTGCCAAACGCAATATCGCCAAGCTGCAAAAAGCCATCGTTGATGGCCTGGAAAACGTCAAGGCACAGGACCTGCAGGTTTTTGATACCGAGCACATCACTTCGCTGTTCGAGCGGGTCATCGTGGCTTCGGGAACCTCCAACCGGCAAACCAAGGCGCTGGCCGCCAGTGTGCGCGATTCGGTGCGCCAGGCCGGCTTTGACAAGCCGCGGATAGAGGGCGAGGACAACGGCGAATGGATCATCGTGGACTGCGGCGCTGCGGTCGCCCACATCATGCAGCCCTCGATCCGGCAGTACTACCACCTGGAGGAATTGTGGGGCGACAAGCCGGTGCGGCTCAAGCCGGCCACCGCGCCCAAAGCCCGGGCTGGTGCTGCCAGATCCAAGGACGAACCGGCTGCTCCTGCCAAAGTGGTGCCGGCGACGGCCAAGAAGGCGGTGGCCAAAAAGGCCCCCGTGAAGGTGGCCGGAAAATCCGCGCCTGCCAAGGCGCCAGCAGCGGCCAAGAAAGCCCTGGCCTCGCCAGCGGCCCAGTCCACTGCTGCCAAGGCGGTCAAGAAGCCGCCAGCCGACAAGCTGCCTGCCATAGCAGCGCCCGCCAAAGCGGCATCAGCAAAAGCGGCACCTGCTCGGCCTTCCAAGGCAGCTTCGGCGCCTGTCAAAAAGGTGGCCAGCAAGAAGACACCCCGCAAGGCCCCTGGCAGCGCATGAAGCTGCAGATCGTGGCCGTTGGGCTCAAGATGCCTGACTGGGCCCAAACCGCCAGCGACGATTACCTCAAACGCTTTCCGCCTGATTTCAAGATCGAGGTCAAGGCGGTCAAGACCGAGGTGCGCGGTAGCAAGGATCTGCCCAGCCTGCTGGCCGCCGAACGCCAGCGTATTGAGGCCGCGATCTCCAAGGGCAGTCGGGTGATTGCCCTGGACGAGCGCGGCACCGGCCTGAGCACCTTGGCGTTGGCGGGCAAGCTGCAGGACTGGCAGCAGGCCGGCAGCGATGTGGCACTCGTCATTGGCGGTCCGGACGGACTCGATGCAGGCTTCAAGCAGGCCGCCCAGGAGCGTCTGCGGCTGTCGGAGCTGACGCTGCCCCATGCGATGGTCAGGGTGCTGCTGCTCGAGCAGCTGTACCGGGCCTGGAGCATCAACGCCCATCACCCCTATCACCGTCAATGAGTCCAGCCATGATTTACCTGGCCTCTCAAAGCCCGCGCCGGGCGCAATTGCTCGAGCAGATGGGTTTGCGCTTTGAGACGCTCTTGCCCGATCCGCAAGAGGACGCCGAGGCCCTCGAAGCGGTGCACGGCTCGGAGCCGCCCGCCCGCTATGTGCAGCGGGTGACGGCGCTCAAGCTCGATGCCGCCCTGGCGCGCCTGCATAGGCTGGGCCAGCCTATGGCGCCCATTTTGTGTGCCGACACCACTGTGGCGATCGGCTCGGAGATTTTGGGCAAGCCGGCAGACGCCCGCCATGCGGCGGCCATGTTGCGTCAGCTTTCCGGTCGCACCCACCGGGTCTTGACGGCGGTGGCGGTGCAAAGCGGGCGGCGGCGGGTGCAGGCCCTGAGCGTGTCGCGGGTCAGTTTTGAGTCCATGAGCGCCGCGCAGATTCGTGACTACGTGGCCAGCGGCGAGCCCTTCGGCAAGGCCGGTGCCTACGCAGTGCAGGGCAGGGCGGCCATGTATATTCGCCACATCAGCGGCAGTTACTCGGGCATCATGGGCTTGCCCCTGCGGGAGACGGCCCAGCTGTTGCGCGAACTTGGGCTCAGGCTCGCCTGAGACCCAGGCCTGCCGGGCGCCCCGCTCGGATTTCCAACAGCGCCGCTCCCTTCACACCGGACCAACAGCCATGCCGCAAGACATATTGATCAACTGGGCCCCACAGGAAACCCGCGTGGCCGTGATTGAGCAGGGCGCTGTGCAGGAGTTGCATGTTGAACGTGCGCTCGAGCGTGGCTTGGTCGGGAATATTTACGTGGGCAAGGTGGCCCGGGTCTTGCCGGGCATGCAGTCGGCCTTCATCGACATCGGGCTCGAGCGCGCCGGCTTCCTGCATGTGGGGGACCTGCTCAGCAGCATTGCCAGCCGACACGGGGAGGGCGCTGAGGGCGCGCGCGGCGAGCCGGTCTTGCCGATTGAAAAGCAGGTCTTCGAAGGCCAGAGCATCATGGTTCAGGTGCTCAAGGACCCGATCGGCACCAAGGGCGCTCGCCTGAGTGCGCAGGTCAGCATTGCCGGGCGCTTGCTGGTGTATCTGCCGCAGGACAAGCACATCGGCGTGTCGCAAAAAATTCCACCGCAACAGCGCGAGCAACTGCGCCAGCGCCTGCAGGCCTTGGCCGGCGATGCGGGTGGCTTTATTTTGCGCACCAATGCCGAAGACGCGAGTGACACTGAACTGAGCGAGGACATCGCCTATCTGTGCAAGACCTGGGCGCATATCCGTGGACAGGCGCTGCGGCTGCCCCCTACCTCGCTGCTGCATCAGGACCTCAGCTTGCTGCAGCGCGTCCTGCGCGACATTGCCTCGCAGGCCACGCAGTTCATCCGGGTCGATTCGCGCGAGCAGCATCAGGTCCTGCAGGCTTTTGCGGCCGAGTTCATGCCCGGGATGCTCAAGAAAATTGCTCCCTACACCGGTGAGCGGCCGATTTTTGACCTGCACAACATCGATGAGGAAATTGCCCGTGCACTTGGCCGCAGGGTGGAGCTGAAGTCTGGAGGCTATCTGATCATCGACCAGACCGAGGCCCTGACCACCATTGATGTGAACACCGGTGGCTTTGTTGGAGCCCGCAATTTTGAAGAAACCATCTTCAAGACCAACCTCGAGTCAGCCCAGGTGATCGCCCGCCAGTTGCGCCTGCGCAATCTGGGCGGCATCATGGTGGTGGACTTCATCGACATGGCCAGGGCTGAACACCGTGAGGCGGTGCTCGATGAGCTCAAAAAGCAACTATCCCGGGACCGCGTCAAAACCACGGTCAATGGATTTTCGGCCCTCGGTCTGCTTGAGATGACGCGCAAGCGCACCCGTGAGTCCTTAGTGCATCAGTTGTGCGAGGCCTGTCCGACTTGTCAGGGCAAGGGGGTGGTCAAGACCGCGCGCAGCGTGACTTACGACATCCTGCGCGAGATCCTGCGCGAGGCCAGGCAGTTCAATCCGCGGGAATTCAGGGTGGTGGCGGCGCCGGCGGTCATCGAGCTGTTTCTGGATGAGGAAAGCCAGCACCTGGCCGGTCTGTCCGATTTCATCGGCAAGCCGATTTCCCTGCAAGCCGAAGCAGCGCTGCCCCAAGAACAGTACGACATCGTGCTGCTTTGAGGTGCGCGAGTAGAGCCGGACATTGGCCGGATTTCAGCCTCCTGCTCAGGCCTCGATCGGCGACGACCCCTGCTTGAAGCCGAGCCGGTACAGGTGGCTGTAGTGGCCGCCCTGGGCCAGCAGTTCCTGATGGCTTCCGGTCTCCACCACCTTGCCGCTGTCGAGCACGACGATGCGGTCGGCATGCTCGATGGTCGACAGGCGGTGGGCGATCACCAGGGAGGTTCTGCCGACACAGACCCGTTCGATCGCCTTTTGCACCTCATGCTCGGACTGACTGTCGAGCGCCGAGGTGGCCTCGTCCAAAATCAAAATGGGCGCATCCTTGTACAGGGCGCGGGCGATCGCCAGCCGCTGACGCTGCCCGCCCGACAGCTGCATGGCGTTGTGCCCCAGGACCGTGTCCATGCCCTGCGGCAAATCCAATAGCAGTTGCTCGAGCCGGGCGGCCTGCAGGCACAGGCGCACCCGTTCCCGGTCGGGCTCCTGGCCAAGAGCAACATTGACCGCCAGGCTGTCGTTGAGCATCACCACATGCTGGCTGACGTAGGCAAACTGGGCCCGCAGGCTGGCCAGCTTCCACTGGGTGATGTCCTGGCCGTCCAGCAATACACGCCCCTCGCTGCATTCGATCAGCCGTGGCAAGAGTTGGGCAAGGGTGGTCTTGCCCGAGCCGGAGCTGCCCACCAAAGCCAGGGTTTCACCAGCGCGCACATGCAGGTCGATTCGCTCGAGTGCAGCTTGCGCTCCATCCTTGTACCGCACGGTGACCGATTCCAGCCGAATATCCCCCTGTGCACGTCTGGCTGAGTGTGCGCCGCCTTGTTCGTCCGCCACCTCATCAATCAGTGCCTGGCCCCTTTCGAGGGCCGCCAGGCCCCGCGTCAGGGGGCTGCTGACCTCAGCCAGGCTCTTGATCGGTGCAATCAAGAGCAACATGGCGGTGATGAAAGCCATGAAGCTGCCAGCCGTGGTGTCACCGCCAGCGCCCTGCAGCAAGGCGATGCAGATCACCGCTGAGAGTGCCAGCGCAGACAGGATTTGGACCATGGCGCTCATGCCGGCGTTCGCCACGGTGGTCTTGAGCGAAAGTTGGCGCAACTTGTGGCTCAGGCGTGCAAAGCGCTGTATCTGCAGGCCTTGCGCCGCATGCAGACGAATGTCGCGCTGAGCCAGTACGTTTTCTTCCACCACATAGGCCAGCTCGTCGGTGGCCACCTGGGTTTGCTGGGTCAGTCGGTAAAGCCGCCGCGTCAAGCTGCGCACCATCAGGCCAAGAGGCGGCAGGATCAGGGCCACCACCAGGCTCAGCTTCCAGTTCAGGTAAAGCAGGTATCCCACCAGTGCCAGCAAGGTCAGCGCATCGCGGACCGCGCGCACCAGCGAGCCGATCAGCATCGAAGAGCCGTTTTGCACCTCATAGACCACGGTGTTGGCCAGGGTGCTGGCGCTTTGTTCCTCGTACAGGCTCAGTTGGGCCCGCAGCATTTTTGCGAACAAGGCATCACGAATTCTCTGCAAGCCCAGATTGACGATGCGAGCCAGCGCGTATTGCGAGATGAAGCCAGCTGCGGCACGCAGACCAAAAACCAGCAACAAAAGGGCCGGAACATGCCACATGGGCACCCGATTGGCGCCCTGAAATCCCCGATCCAGTAGTGGCTTGAGCAGGGCCGGAATCATTGGCTCTGTCGCCGCCGCCACCGCCGCGGCCAGGCCTGCCAGCAGCCAGGCGCCGCGGGAGGCGCTGAAGTAGGGCCAGATTTTTGCCCATTGGCTGCGCGCACGCTGATAGGCAGAAGAGGTGGTCATGGGCGAGAGCTTGGAGCAAGGCCGACCGGGCTTGCAAAGATACCTCAGCCGCTGGCCAGGCCGAGCTGCTCAGGGTCTGCCTGGCTTCTCGGTCGTTGCGGCTTTTGAGTTCGGTCGGTCGGCCAATGCTGGGGGCATTATCCGGCAGTCGCCGTTCCCGGCTGGGCGACGGCTCTGCTATGCTGGCTCTTATGCCTTGAACCCAGGCAGGTCAACCCTGCCCCCGAGCGTGCCGAAGTTGTCCGTTACCGTCATCACCTTCAACGAGAGCCGAAACATCCAGGCCTGTCTGGCGTCTGCATCTTTTGCAGATCAGCGAGTGGTTCTGGACTCGGGCAGCACCGACTCGACGCTCGAACTTGCGCGATCAGAAGGCGCTGAGGTGACCCAACTTGCCGACTGGCCCGGGTTTGGTCCGCAGAAGAACCGGGCCCTGGACTTGGCCCAGGGCGATTGGGTGCTCTCCCTGGACGCCGATGAGCGCGTGTCGCCCGAATTACGGGCTGAAATCGAGGACCAACTCAGGCTTCATGCCGACGAATCCGTGGCCTTCGAGATCCCTCGGCTGACGCAATTTTGTGGCGTCTGGATTCGGCATTGCGGCTGGACTCCGGACCATGTGCTGCGCCTGTTCAGGCGGGGTCAGGCGCGGTTCAGTGACGATCTGGTGCATGAGTCATTGCGAACGGTGGAGCCAGGGGTGCGGATCCTGCGTCTGCGCCACCCCCTGCTGCACTACAGTTACCCCACGCCCGACCATTACTGGCGCAAGCTCGAGCGCTACAGCCGTGATTGGGCGCGCCAGCGTCATGCCCGGGGCCAATCGGCCTCCATGGGCCGGGCAGCGGTTTCTGGGCTGGCCGCCTTTTTACGCAGTTATCTATTTCGTTTGGGTTTTCTCGATGGTGCGATGGGCTTCGCAGTGTGTACCATGCAGGCCCAAGCAGCGTTTGGGAAGTATTTCGAGCTCTATTGTTTGAGTCGTCAAGGTGCAAAAGAATAATCTCAATGAATTGATGAATTCAGGCCCACAGCGGCGCCGGTGGCTGTTGAGTGCGGGAGCCTGTGGTCTGCTGACCGCCGCAGCGCCAGCCCTGGCGCAGTTTCGCGTGGAGGTCTCCGGTCTGGGGGCGGCCCAGTTGCCGATTGCCTTGCCGCTCTTGCGGGGGGAGGCGTCCGCGCCCCACAAAATCAGCGCCATTGTGCGAGCCGACCTTGAACGCAGCGGTGTGTTCCGCTCGGTGGATGCGGCTGGCGTCAACGTGGATGAAACCAGCGCCCTCAACGCCAGCCTGTGGCGCCAAAAGGGGGCGGATTTTGCAGTGGCCGGAAGCGTGCTGGCCTTGGCCAATGGCACTTATGACGTGCGTTTTCGGCTCTGGGACGTGGTTCGGGGCGCTGACCTCGGTGGTCAGTCCTTTGCCGTCCCGCCGTCTGAAATGCGCTTGGTGGCGCACCGTATCGCCGATTTCATTTATGAAAAGCTGACCGGAGACAAGAGCGTCTTTGCCACCCGTATCGCTTATGTGACACGTTCGGCCCAGCGTTACAACCTCTGGGTGGCCGACTCTGATGGCGAAAATGCCCAGTCTGCTTTCGCTAGCCCCGAACCCTTCATTTCTCCTTCATGGTCGCCGACTGGCGCACAACTGGCCTACGTATCCTTTGAGTCACGCAAGCCAGTGATTTACTCCCATGAACTGGCCTCTGGACGCAGGCGTCTGCTGGCCAACTTCAGGGGCTCTAACAGTGCCCCGGCCTGGACGCCTGACGGCCGCCAGATCGTCGCCACGCTCAGCCGCGATGGCGGATCTCAGATTTATGTGATGGATGCCTCCGGCGGGGGCGAGCCCAGGCGCCTGACGCAGTCGAGCAGCATTGATACCGAGCCGACCTGTTCTCCGGATGGGCGCTGGATCTATTTTGTGAGCGATCGCGGCGGTTCCCCCCAAATCTACCGCATGCCCAGCAGTGGGGGCAGCGCAGAGCGGGTGACCTTCGGCGGCAACTACAACATCTCGCCGGCGCTCAGCCCGGACGGCAAGACCATGGCCTTTATTTCCCGGGTCGGCGGCGCCTACAAGCTGCACCTGATGGACCTGGCCAGCTCGGCCATCACAGCGCTGACCGACACGGCCAGTGACGAAAGTCCGAGTTTTTCACCCAACGGCCGCCTCGTTCTTTATGCCACCGTGCAGCAGGGGCGCGAGGCTCTGATGACCACCACCCTGGACGGGCGCATTAAGGCCCGTCTTTCGGGCCAAAGCGGCGACATCCGCGAGCCCGATTGGGGGCCGTTTGTTCGCTAGCTTATGCTGGCTCGGCCCTGGATTGACAGTTTTTAATAGGAGGAGTTGATGATGAGAGGCAACAGCTACAAATACATCGGTCTGATCGCCTTGAGCCTAGCGCTTGCGGCTTGCGGGTCGAGTGTCAAGCTCAATGACGTGCCGGTTGAGGATCGCTCTGCGGCCAGCTCCGCTGCGGCCGATGCAGCGGCAGCGCGCGCAGCCGCCCAAGGCTCGGGTCCCTCCAGCAGCAACGCGGGCGCCTCTGCAGGCGGCGCGCAAAGCCGCGCTGTGGTGCCAGTGGAGCTCACCCCCCGCAATGCGCCGGCAGCTGCGCCTACCCAGCTCGCAAGGGTGATCTATTTCGACTTTGACAGTTTCGTCATCAGGCCCGAGGGCGAGGCGGTGATCGAGAGCCATGCCCGCTTCCTGTCCACCAACAAGAGCCGCACGATCGCGGTCGAAGGGCATACCGACGAGCGCGGCGGACGTGAGTACAACCTGGCACTCGGTCAAAAGCGCGCCGAGGCGGTTCGCCGCCGTCTGGTTTTGCTGGGCGTCGGAGAGGGCCAGGTTGAGGCTGTGAGCTTTGGCAAGGAAAAACCGGCTGCCAGCGGAGCCGACGAGGCGTCCTTCGAAAAGAATCGTCGCGCTGAAATTACCTATCGGTGACAGACATGGCTGCCTTCTCGATGCGGCGGGCCGCGGCCCTGGTTCTGATGACGGTGTCCCTGGGCGCCCAGGCAGCCCTTTTTGCTGACGATGAGGCGCGCCAGGAAATCATCAAGCTGCGGCCGCAGGTGGAAAATCTGCGGCGCTCCTTGGCCGTGGTGACCGAAGAACTTCGCAAAAGTGAAGAGGCTCGTCGCAACTCCGAGGCACAGCAGTCGCAGGCTCAGGCTCAACAGCAGCAGGAGGCGCTTCAGCTCATGCGCAGTGCCATGGCCAAGTCTGCTGACGAGCAGTCGCAGCTTAGGCGAGGCTTGCTGGAATTGGCCAATCAATTGGAAACCCTGCGCCGTGAATTGACCCAACTGCGCGGCGAAAACGAGCAAATGGTTCACTTTGTGGCCGGGGTGCAGCGCGGGCTGCAAGACATGAAGCGCGGTCAGGCCGATCTGCAGATGGCCATCGATGGTTTGCGCAGCAACATCGATGGTGTGCGCAGCAACATCGGCGAGATGCAGCGCAACGTCAGCGATGTCAGCTCCGGAGTTGAAGCGCGCATCCGGCGCATCGAGCCGGTGAAGGTCAATGTGGACGGCCGGGAGATCGAGGCATTGCCGGCCGAGATCAGTGCTTTTGATGCCGCTTTAGCCGTTATGCGTAAAGGCGAATTCGCGGCCGCACGAACCGCGTTCGAGCAGTTTCAAGCTCGCTACCCGACCAGTGGCTACCGCTCATCGGCGCTCTACTGGCTGGGTAATGCTCAGTACGCCACCCGTGAATACAAGGAGGCCATGGGCAGCTTGCGCAGGATGCTGCAATTGGCGCCCGATCATCCTCGTGCTGCGGAGGCGATGCTGACCATTGCCAATTGCCAGATCGAACTCAAGGAGCCCCGCGCTACGGTGCGCCGCACGCTGGAGGACCTGGTCAAGTCCTATCCGCAGGACGAAGCCGCAGCGACTGCCAAGGAGCGCTTGTCCAAGCTCAAATAGGCCCCTTTCGGCCCTGATCTTTGCGCGGCAATGCGCCTGACCGCTCGCGGTCCGTGCGCCAGCGGCCTAAAATTCGCTCATGGATATTCAGCAGTTCAATGCCCTGCAGCAGCAGGTGCTCGGCCTGGCCTTTGGCCTGGCCTTCCTCTTTGGCCTGATCGGTCAGCGTACCCACTTTTGCACCATGGGTGCAGTCAGCGACATCATCAGCATGGGTGACTGGTCGCGCATGCGGATGTGGGCCATGGCGGCTGGTGTGGCTATGCTTGGGTTTCAGGCCATGGCGTATACGGGCCTGATTGATCCAGCCCGCACGGTTTATGCGTCGCCGCGCTTTATTTGGCTGTCGGCCCTGCTGGGCGGGGGCCTCTTTGGCATCGGCATGGTGCTGGGATCGGGCTGTAGCAGCAAGACCCTGATTCGCATCGGTGGCGGCAGTCTCAAGTCACTGGTCGTCTTTGTGGTCATGGGTGTGGCTGCCTTTGCCACCATGAAGGGCGTTACGGCTGTCTTGCGAGTGGCTACCGTTGATCAGGCTGCGCTGGCTGTGCCTGCTCCCGGTACGCTGGCTGCTGTGCTGCAGCCGCTCACCGGAGTCGCCGCCTCGCAACTGGGCTTGGCCCTGGGCCTGGTCTTGGGCTTAGGGCTGCTTGTATGGGCTTTGATCGACCGCGAATTCAGGCAGCCTGTCTACCTTTTGGGCGGTTTGGGCATAGGCCTGCTGGTGGTAGCGATGTGGTGGCTCACCGGGCATTACGGCTTCGTCAACGAGCACCCTCAGACTCTGGAGGAGGTCTTTGTGGCGACCAACTCGGGCCGTGCCGAGGCCTTCAGCTTCGTGGCGCCGATGGCCTACACCCTCGATTGGCTGGTGTTTTTTAGCGATAAGAGCAAGGTGCTCAGCCTGGGCGTCATCCTGGTGGTGGGTGTGGTGGCCGGTTCGGCCTGCTATTCGGTGCTGAGCAAGTCATTTCGTTGGGAAGGCTTTCGCGATACCGAGGACACCGCCTTGCACCTGATCGGCGCGGTGCTGATGGGCGTGGGTGGCGTGACCGCCATGGGCTGCACCGTCGGCCAGGGCCTGTCGGGCCTGTCCACACTGAGTTTGAACAGTTTTTTCGCCCTGGCTGGGATTTTCGCCGGCAGTGTTCTGTGCCTGCGCTGGCAGATCTGGCGCCTTGAGCGCAGCATCTGATGGCGCTGGCCTCGCTGGTGGCTGGGCAGTTTGAGGAAGAAGCCGATTTCCAGCGCCGCTTCGGCGGCCTGGCCCGCCTTTACGGCCCAGTTGGTGCGCAGGCCATTGCACGAGCGCATGTGGTGGTGGTCGGCATCGGCGGGGTGGGCTCCTGGGCGGCCGAGGCCTTGGCCCGCAGCGGGGTGGCCCGACTGACCCTGATTGACCTTGACCACATCGCTGAATCCAACGTCAACCGGCAGATTCATGCCTTGTCGGCTACCTTGGGACAGGCCAAGGTACAAGCCATGCGCGAGCGCATCGCGCAAATTCACCCGGGCTGCCAGGTCGATGCCATCGAAGAGTTTGTCGATGCGGCCAACTGGCCGGCCCTGGCCGACCTGGCCCCGCGCCTAGATGTACCCCTGGCCATCATTGATGCCTGCGATCAGGTTCGTGCCAAAGTTGCCATGGCGGCCTGGGCTATGACCAAGGGCGTGCCCTTGGTCAGCGTGGGCGCGGCCGGCGGCAAGCGCCATGCACACCAGGTGGAGCTGGGCGACCTGGCCGAGGTCACCCATGATCCGCTACTGGCGCAGCTGCGTTACCAGTTGCGCAAGCACCATGGCGCTTCCCGGGTCAAAAAGATGGGCCTGCCTTGCGTGTTCAGCCGTGAGCCTGTGGTGCAACCGGGGCAGGTCTGTGAAGGCGATGTGGCCCTGCCCGCTGACGGCAGCCTGAACTGTCACGGCTACGGTTCGACCGTTGCCGTGACGTCGACTTTCGGCATGTGCGCGGCCGGTTGGGTGCTCGACGCCATCGCCAATCAGGCCTCCCGAAAAATCACGCTATAATCTTCGGCTGCGCCTGATGCTCACGAAGCCCGGGCGCAGCCAAGCTGGAATGATCGACAGATAGCGATCTGCCCACAGGCAACGGGTCGTTAGCTCAGTCGGTAGAGCAGCGGACTTTTAATCCGTTGGTCGCGTGTTCGAGTCACGCACGACCCACCAACACAGCCGCCTTGCACTGGTTGCAAGGCGGTTTTTTTGCGGCCATCGCACCTTCGGGCTTTTAGAATTTGTCCTTTCGGGACCTTGTGCGGTACGGGGTCCGAGCGAGAGGCAAAGGCACGCATGACACGACAGTACTTTGGAACCGACGGCATCCGTGGCACTGTGGGGCAGGCGCCCATCACCCCAGATTTTGTGTTGCGTCTGGCGCACGCGGTCGGTCGGGTGCTCAAGCGCACCCAGTCCCGTCCGACGGTGCTCATCGGCAAGGACACCCGCATCTCTGGCTACATGCTTGAAAGTGCACTGGAGTCAGGCTTCAATTCGGCCGGTGTCGATGTGGTTCTGCTGGGGCCGCTGCCGACGCCCGGTGTGGCCTATCTCACCCGCAGCCAGCGCGCCAGTCTGGGGGTGGTCATCAGTGCCAGCCACAACCCTTTCGATGACAACGGCATCAAATTTTTCAGCGCCCAGGGCAGCAAGCTCGGCGATGACTGGGAGCGCGAGGTCGAGGCGATGCTGGAGCAGCCGCCGGCCTGGGCGGCCTCGGCAGAGTTGGGCAAGACACGTCGGCTTGACGACGCCGCCGGGCGCTATGTGGAGTTCTGCAAAAGCACCTTTGCGGCAGATTTGACCCTCAAGGGCCTGAAGATCGCAGTCGATGCGGCCCATGGCGCGGCCTATCAAATTGCGCCGGCGGTGTTTCATGAGTTGGGGGCCGAGGTGGTGCGCATAGGCTGCGCGCCCGACGGGCTCAACATCAATCGCGAGGTCGGCGCGACCCATCCCCAGGCCTTGATAGAGCTGGTCAGGCAGCACGGCGCCGACTATGGCGTGGCTCTCGATGGCGATGCCGACAGGCTGCAGATGGTCGACAGGCAGGGCCGTTTGTTCAACGGCGATGAGTTGCTCTACCTGATGGTCTGCGAGCGCCTAGAGCGTGGTGAGGCCGTGCCTGGCGCGGTCGGAACCCTGATGACCAACCTGGCGGTCGAGTTGGCCCTCAAGCAGCGGGGCGTTGGTTTCGTGCGGGCCAAGGTCGGTGACCGCTATGTGCTGGAGGAGTTGGAGCGGCGCAAGTGGCTGTTGGGTGGCGAGAGTTCGGGGCATTTGCTGGCGCTGGACCGGCACAGCACAGGAGACGGCCTGGTCAGTGCCTTGCAGGTGCTGCAGGCCTGCGCCCGCAGCGGACGCAAGCTGGCTGAGCTCCTGGCAGAGGTGCGCCTCTTTCCTCAAACACTGATCAATGTCCGCTTGTCCCCGGGGCAGGACTGGCAGACCCATGCTGGCCTTCAGGCGCAGCGGGAGCAGGTTGAGACTGAGTTGGGCGACAGCGGTCGCATCCTGATTCGTGCCAGTGGTACCGAGCCGGTCCTGCGCATCATGGTCGAGGCCCAGGATGGCGCCTTGGCCCAGGCCTGTGCCGAGCGCATGGCCCAAGCTTTGGCTCCGCGATGAGCACGCTGCAGGTGCGCGAGGTCGATTACCTCGACCCGTGTCAGGCCGCCGAATTGGTCGATCTGCTGGACGCCTACGCGCGCGACAGCGCCGGGGGTGGGCAAGCGCTCAGCGGTTTTGCGCGAAGCAACCTGCCGGCTCAATTGGCGGCCCGACCGGCGGCCTTCAGTGTCATTGCTTATGACGGCGAAAAACCGGTGGGATTGGTCAATTGCATTGAGGGCTTCTCGACCTTCGCCTGCAGGCCCTTGGTCAATGTGCACGACGTGGTGGTGATCGCCTCGCACCGCGGTGCGGGCGTGGGCCGGCTCATGCTGGAGCGGGTGATCGAGGTGTCGCACCGCCGTGGCGCTTGCAAGCTGACCCTGGAGGTGCTCTCGGGTAATCGCAGCGCCATCGCCCTGTACGAGAAGCTGGGCTTTGCGCCTTACCAACTCGACCCCGCCATGGGGCAGGCCCAGTTTTTTCAGCTTTGGCTTTGAAGCGGTCCGCGGCTGCGGCTGAGTCCTTCAGCCCGCTGCTTGCAAGCCGTTGCGGAAATGCTCTTGCATGCGCTCGGCGGCCGCAGCCGCGTTGCGCTGCTGCAGTGCCTGCATGATGGCTTCATGCTCGGCCAAAGACTCGGCGATACGCCCGGTTTTGAGCAGCGAGTGGTGACGGTTGAGCTTCATGACCTTGCGCAGGTCGTTGACCATCTGCTCGCGCCAGCGGTTGTCAGCCACCGCCAGTAGCTTGCGGTGGAAGGCCTCATTGATGCGGAAAAACTCTTCTCGGTCGCTCGCCGCAGCGGCCAGACCTTGATGCAGGTCCTGCAGCTCGCGCATTTGCTGCGGGCTGGCGCGCTGGGCCGCCACGCTGGCGGCATCACTTTCGAGCAAGGCCAGCAGGTGATAGACCTCGGCCAGGTCGCGCTCGGAAACCTCGGTCACATAGGCGCCGCGCCGCAGCTTCATGGTGACCAGGCCTTCGGTGGCCAGCACCTTGAGTGCTTCGCGCAGGGGGGTGCGGCTGATGCCGTATTCCTCGGCCAGCTTGAGCTCGTCGATCCAGCTGCCGGGCTTGAGCTCCTGCCGAAAAATGCGCTCGCGCAGCAGCTCCGCCACCTCTTCATAGAGTGCACGGGAACTCAGGGGTGCGAGGGCGGCCATGGGCAAAGCTTACACGAAATTTAATTTTGCATCAATAATTATGAATGAGGTAGACTCCCGTCCAGTTCAAACCGAATGGGGATCCGGTGTGCCGGGCCTCACCGCTTAGCCCGAGGCCTTGATTGCCTGGCCTCGCGCAAGTTCCTGAAAGTACTACACGAGAGAGATGGCCATGAGCGATTCCAAGAAGCCCTCCGAATTCACGCCCGCCAACCTGGAGGCGTGGCAAAAAGCTGCGGCCAAGTCGGCGCCCGGTGGCGATGTGTCGGCCTTGAACTGGGTCACGCCCGATGGCATCACGGTCAAGCCGCTGTACACGGCCGAGGACACGGCCGATCTGCCGCACGCCAACACATTGCCCGGCTTCGAGCCCTTCATTCGCGGCCCCCAGGCCACCATGTACGCGGTGCGGCCCTGGACGATTCGTCAATACGCCGGCTTTTCCACTGCCGAGGAATCCAATGCCTTCTACCGCAAGGCGCTGGCCGCTGGCGGCCAAGGCGTGTCGGTGGCCTTTGACCTGGCCACGCACCGCGGCTACGACTCCGACCATCCGCGCGTGACCGGCGACGTGGGCAAGGCCGGCGTGGCCATCGACTCGGTGGAGGATATGAAGATCCTCTTCAACCAGATCCCGCTGGACAAGGTCAGCGTCTCCATGACCATGAACGGCGCGGTGCTGCCGGTGCTGGCCGGCTATGTGGTGGCCGCCGAAGAGCAGGGCGTGCGCCAGGACCAGCTCTCAGGAACGATTCAGAACGACATTCTGAAAGAGTTCATGGTGCGCAACACCTACATCTACCCGCCTGAGCCGTCGATGAAGATCATCGGCGACATCATCGAGTACACCAGCCAGAACATGCCCAAGTTCAACTCGATCTCGATCTCGGGCTACCACATGCAGGAGGCCGGCGCCAACCAGGCACTGGAATTGGCCTTCACCCTGGCCGACGGCAAGGAGTATGTGAAGACCGCCACCGCCAAGGGCCTGGATGTGGACGACTTTGCCGGGCGCCTCTCCTTCTTTTGGGCGGTGGGCATGAATTTCTACCTGGAGGTGGCCAAGATGCGCGCCGCGCGACTCTTGTGGTGCCGCATCATGAAGGGCTTTGGCGCCAAGAGCCCCAAGAGCCTGATGCTGCGCACGCACAGCCAGACCTCGGGCTGGTCGCTCACCGAGCAGGACCCCTACAACAACATCGTGCGCACCACGATCGAGGCCATGGCCGCGGTGTTTGGCGGCACGCAGTCGCTTCACACCAACAGCTTTGACGAAGCCATTGCCCTGCCGACTGAGTTTTCCTCGCGGATCGCGCGCAACACACAGCTCATCATCCAGGAGGAGACACACATTACCAATGTGATCGACCCCTGGGCCGGCAGCTACATGATGGAAAAGCTCACCCAGGACATGGCCGACCAGGCCTGGGCCATCATCGAAGAGGTCGAGGCCATGGGCGGCATGACCAAAGCGGTCGACAGCGGCTGGGCCAAGCTCAAGATCGAGGCCGCCGCCGCTGAAAAGCAGGCCCGTATCGACTCGGGCAAAGACGTGATCGTCGGCGTCAACAAGTACAAGCTCAAGACGCAAGACACGGTCGACATCCTGGAGGTGGACAACGTCAAGGTGCGTGACGGGCAGATCGCGCGTCTGCAGCAAATCCGCGCCAGCCGTGATGGCGCGGCGGTGCAAAAAGCTTTGGACGCGCTGACCGCCGCCGCCGAGAGCGGGCAGGGCAATTTGTTGGCCTTGTCCATCGCGGCCATTCGTCTGCGGGCCACTGTGGGAGAGGTCAGCGATGCGCTTGAAAAAGTCTTTGGCCGCCACCGCGCCGACACACAAAAGGTGACCGGTGTGTATGCAGCTGCCTATGACTCGGCCGAAGGCTGGGAGAACCTGAAAAAGGAAATCAGCGAATTTGCCGAGCAGCAGGGCCGCCGTCCCCGGGTGATGATCGCCAAGCTGGGTCAGGACGGCCACGACCGCGGCGCCAAGGTGGTGGCCACCGCCTTTGCCGACCTGGGCTTTGACGTGGACATGGGCCCGCTGTTCCAGACGCCCGAGGAATGTGCCCGCCAGGCGATTGAAAACGATGTGCACGCCGTGGGCGTGTCCACCCTGGCCGCCGGTCACAAAACCCTGGTGCCGGCCATCATTGCCGAGCTCAAGAAGCAGGGCGCCGATGACATCATCGTGTTTGTTGGCGGTGTGGTCCCGCGTCAGGACTACGACTTTTTGTACGAGGCGGGCGTCAAGGGCGTGTACGGGCCAGGCACGCCGATTCCGGCCAGCGCCAAGGATGTGCTGGAGCAAATCAGGAAGGCACTGGCATGACGAGCGTGATACAGTAATACTGTATTGCTTTTTCGGAGTCTTCTATGGCTGTCTCTGTTCGCCTTGAACCCTTGCTCGAAAAGGAATTGGAGCTTGCCGCCAAGCGATTGGGGGTGACCAAGTCGCAGTTCATCGTCTCGGCCCTGGAGAAGGCACTCGGCCGGCAGAATCCCTACGAACTGCTGCTCAAGGTGCAGGCCGAAGTGCGCGAGCCCTTGCCCGAAGGCAGCGAATACCTCTCGCCGACCAAGGCCGCCATCCGAGCCAAGCTCAAGGCCAAGCAGGATGCCAGCCGGGCCGATTGGCTGGCCTTCCAGGAGGCCAAGCAGGCCGGGCGGGCCTGGCAGCCCGATGCGGACAAGGACGCGCCGTGAGCCTGGCCCTGATTGATACCGGGCCCATGGTCGCGCTGTTTGACGACAGCGACATCGGCCACCGGCATTACACCGGCTTGCTGGCCCAGGGCTGGCACCTGACCACCACCTGGCCTTGCGTGGTCGAGGTCACGCATTTCCTGGGCGCCCGCGCCGTGCAGCGCTACCTGCGCTGGGTGGCCGAAGGCGGTGTGGTGGTGTATCCCTTCGATGTGTCCGACCTGCCCGAGTTTGCCGAGTTGATGGCCAGCTACACCGCACCGCCGCGCACCGAAATGGACCTGGCCGATGCCTCGCTGGTCTGGCTGGCGCAGGACACCAACACGCTCAACGTGATGACCATGGACGTGCGCGATTTCTCGCGCTACCGGCTGCCCGATGGGCGGTCATTTTTGATTCACTGAGGGCTAGAGGTGATATTTTTGGATCTGCGCCTGGCTTGTGGCCGCATCTGCGGCAAGTGGCATTGCGTTGAAGCTGCGACCCGGAGCGGTCACAGGGTGGGGTACCCGGCGTGACGCCTGAGGCCATCGTCCAAGCCTTGCTGCACGGCCCATCAGCGGCACAGCGGCGGGCCATGGCCAAGGCCATTACCCTGCTCGAATCCACCCGCGCTGACCACCGCGCCCAGGGCGACGAGCTGCTGACTGCCATCTTGCCGCACACGGGCACGAGCTTTCGCTTAGGCATCAGCGGCGTGCCCGGCGTGGGCAAGTCCACCTTCATCGAGGCGCTGGGCCTGTACCTCATTTCCCTGGGCCACCGGGTGGCGGTGCTGACCATCGACCCCTCGTCCACCATCTCGGGCGGCTCCATCCTGGGTGACAAGACGCGCATGGAGCATCTCTCGGTGCACGAGAAGGCCTACATTCGGCCCAGCCCGTCGAGTGGCACGCTGGGCGGCGTGGCCGAGAAGACCCGCGAGGCCATGCTGGTCTGCGAGTCTGCCGGCTACGACGTGGTCATTGTCGAAACCGTGGGTGTAGGCCAGAGCGAGACCGCCGTGGCCGGCATGACCGACATGTTCGTGCTCATGCAACTGCCCAATGCCGGCGATGACCTGCAGGCCATCAAGAAGGGCGTGATGGAACTGGCCGATCTGGTGGTGATCAACAAGGCCGACATTGATGCCCACGCCGCCACACGCGCTGAAGCGCAGATCACCAGCGCACTGCGCCTGTTCGGTATGCATGGCAACCCGGATCATGCCCACCACAACGAGGCGCAGTGGCATCCCCAGGTGGTCAAGATCAGCGCCTTGCATGCCCAGGGGGTAGACCATTTTTGGACAGCGGTGAGCCGCTACCGCGCTTTGCAGACCGCCAACGGACAGCTGGCCCAACGCCGCCAACAGCAGTCGCTGGCCTGGATGTGGGAGCGTGTGGATGCTGGCCTCAAGCTCGCCTTCCGGCAGAACCCGGCTGTTAGCCAATTGCTGCCTGGCATCACCGCCGAGGTCGTGCAGGGCCGCTTGCCCGCCTCGACCGCAGCCCGCCAACTTCTCGCGGCTCATATTCATTGAGCCTTTGCTTTATTTTCCCCAAGCCTTTCAAAGAAGGACCCCATGCAAGACATTCTTGAACAACTCGAAAAAAAGCGCGCCGCAGCCCGACTGGGCGGCGGTGCCAAGCGCATTGAGGCCCAGCACGCCAAGGGCAAGCTCACCGCGCGTGAGCGCCTGGAAGTGCTGCTGGACGCTGGCACCTTCGAAGAGTGGGACATGTTCGTGGAGCACCGCTGCACGGACTTTGGCATGGAGGACAACAAGATTCCTGGCGACGGCGTGGTCACCGGCTACGGCATGATCAACGGCCGCCTCGTCTTCGTCTACAGCCAGGACTTCACCGTCTTCGGTGGCGCGCTGTCCGAGTCGCACGCCGAGAAGATCTGCAAGGTCATGGACCAGGCCATGAAGGTCGGAGCGCCGGTGATCGGGCTCAACGACTCCGGCGGTGCACGTATCCAGGAGGGCGTGGCCTCGCTGGGCGGTTATGCCGAGGTGTTTCAGCGCAACGTCATGGCCTCGGGCGTGATCCCGCAGATCAGCCTGATCATGGGGCCCAGTGCCGGTGGTGCGGTGTACTCGCCGGCCATGACCGACTTCATCTTCATGGTCAAGGATTCGAGCTATATGTTCGTCACCGGCCCTGAGGTGGTCAAGACCGTGACCCATGAAGAGGTGAGCGCCGAGGAGTTGGGTGGAGCCATTACCCACACCACCAAGAGCGGCGTAGCCGACGGTGCCTTCGACAATGACATTGAGGCGCTCTTGATGCTGCGGCGCCTGTACAACTACCTGCCGCTGTCCAACCGCGAAAAAGCCCCAGTGCGCCCCAGTGGCGACCCCAGCGACCGCGCCGATCGCAGTCTCGACACCCTGGTGCCGGACAACCCGAACAAGCCCTACGACATGAAGGAGCTGATCCTCAAAACCGTCGACGACGGCGACTTCTTCGAGATCCAGCCCGACTACGCCAAGAACATCATCGTGGGCTTTTCCCGCATGGACGGCCAGACCGTGGGCATTGTGGCCAACCAGCCTTTGGTGCTGGCGGGCTGCCTGGACATCAAGAGCTCGATCAAGGCTGCGCGCTTCGTGCGCTTTTGCGATGCCTTTGGCATCCCCGTCATCACCTTCGTCGATGTGCCCGGCTTCATGCCCGGTACCAGCCAAGAGTACGGCGGCATCATCAAGCATGGCGCCAAGCTGCTCTATGCCTATGCTGAGTGCACGGTGCCTAAGGTGACAGTGATCACCCGCAAGGCCTACGGCGGCGCGTATGACGTGATGGCGTCCAAACACCTGCGCGGTGACGTGAACTTCGCCTGGCCCAATGCCGAGATTGCGGTCATGGGCGCCAAGGGCGCGGTGGAGATCATCTTCCGCGAAGAGAAAAAAGACCCGGAAAAGCTCGCCGCCCGCGAGGCCGAGTACAAGGCCCGCTTTGCCAATCCTTTCGTGGCGGGCGCGCGGGGCTTCATCGACGACGTGATCCTGCCGCATGAAACCCGCAAGCGCATCTGCCGCTCGCTGGTGATGCTCAAGGACAAGAAAGTCGAGAACCCCTGGCGCAAGCACGGGAACATTCCGCTTTGATCAGACCAGGAGAAAACAAGATGTTCAAAAAAATTCTGATCGCCAACCGCGGGGAAATCGCCTGCCGCGTCATCGCCACGGCCCGCAAGATGGGCATCGCCACCGTCGCCGTCTACTCTGAGGCTGACAAGGAAGCCCGCCATGTGCAACTGGCCGACGAGGCCGTGCTGCTCGGCCCCGCCCCCTCGCGCGAGTCTTACCTGGTGGCTGACAAGATCATTGCCGCCTGCAAGGCCACCGGCGCCGAGGCGGTGCATCCGGGCTACGGCTTTTTGTCGGAGAACGAGGACTTCGCCCGCCGCGTGGAAGAAGAGGGCATCGCCTTCATCGGCCCCAAGCATTACTCAATCGCCGCCATGGGCGACAAGATCGCTTCCAAGAAGTTGGCCAATGAGGCCAAGGTCAGCACCATTCCAGGCTGGAACGACGCCATCGAAACAGCCGAGAAAGCGGTCGAGATTGCCAAGGGCATAGGCTACCCCGTCATGATCAAGGCCTCGGCCGGTGGTGGTGGCAAGGGCTTGCGGGTGGCCTTCAACGACAAGGAGGCCTTCGAAGGCTTTACCTCCTGCCGCAACGAAGCCCGCAACAGCTTTGGCGACGATCGTGTGTTCATCGAAAAGTATGTGCTCGAGCCGCGCCATATTGAGATTCAGGTGCTGGGCGACAGCCACGGTAACGTGATCTACCTGAACGAGCGCGAATGTTCGATTCAGCGCCGCCACCAGAAGGTGATCGAGGAAGCGCCTTCGCCCTTCATCAGCGACGCCACCCGCAAGGCCATGGGCGAGCAGGCGGTGGCCCTGGCCAAGGCCGTGAGATACCAGAGCGCGGGCACGGTGGAGTTCGTGGTCGGCAAGGACCAGGATTTTTATTTCCTGGAGATGAACACCCGGCTGCAGGTCGAGCACCCGGTCACCGAATGCATCACGGGGCTGGATCTGGTTGAACTCATGATCCGCGTGGCTGCTGGCGAGAAATTGCCCCTGACCCAGGAGGAGGTCAAGCGCGAGGGCTGGGCCATCGAGTGCCGCATCAACGCCGAAGATCCTTTCCGTAACTTCCTGCCCTCGACCGGCCGCTTGGTGCGCTTTCAGCCGCCGAGCACGACCATGTTCCAGGGCAATACCGAGGCGCTGCAGGGTGTGCGGGTCGACACCGGCGTGCATGAGGGTGGCGAGATCCCGATGTTTTACGACTCCATGATCGCCAAGCTCATCGTCCACGGGCGTGATCGCCTGGAGGCGATTGCCAAGATGCGCGAGGCGCTCAACGGATTCATCATCCGGGGCATCAGCTCCAACATCCCCTTCCAAGCGGCCTTGCTGGCTCATCCCGATTTTGTCGCCGGTAATTTCAACACCGGCTTCATCGCTGAGCACTACGGCAAGGGCTTCGCCGCCGAAGATGTGGCCCATGCCGATCCTGGCTTCCTGGTGGCACTGGCTGCCTATGTGCGGCGCAAATCCCGCGAACGGGCGGCGCGGCTGGGTGGGCAGTTGCCGGGCTATGACGTCAAGGTGGGGCAGAACTACAGCGTGATCATCCTGGGCGCCACTGGTGAGCACCAATATGTGCAAGTGACGGTCGACGATACCGGCGGCATCCATGGCCCGGCGGTGATACAGGTCAACGGCAAGACCTACGCGATCGACAGCAGCTCTCGCCTCAATGCAGTTCGCATTGAAGGCTCGGTCAATGGACAGCGCTTTACCGCTCAGGTCGAGCGGGGCACGGCGCGCAATCCGCTGGCGCTGGTGGTTCAGCACAACGGCACTCGCATCGAGGCTTTGGTGGTTTCGCCACGCATGGCAGAACTGCATCAACTCATGCCGCACAAGGCACCGCCCGACATGAGCCGCTTCGTGCTCTCGCCCATGCCCGGCTTGTTGGTCGAGGTGGCGGTGCAGCCGGGCCAAAAAGTGCAGGCCGGCGAACGTGTGGCGGTGATCGAGGCCATGAAGATGGAGAACGTGCTGTTCGCGGCTGCCGACGGGGTGGTGGGCAAGGTGCTGGCCGCCAAGGGCGAGTCGCTCGCTGTCGATCAGCCCATCATCGAGTTCGCTTGAGTCTTGTGGGAGATCGCGATGAATCCCGACCAATTTCAGGAATACCTTCGAACCGAGGGCTATCAGGTGATCACCACGGTGGCACAACCCGTCGGCTACGCCATGGATGAGCATGTCCATGCCTTCGACGCCTGTGCCCTTGTCCTGAACGGCGACTTCACCATCACGGTGGACGGGCAGGCCCGTCATTACGCCACTGGCGAAATTTTTCGGCTGCCGGCCGGCACGGTGCACAGCGAGCACGCCGGTGCGCAGGGCGTCAAATACTTGGCGGGGCGCCGCAGCAAGGAGGCAGCATGAGCGCGGGATCATCAGTACGTCCGTTCAAGGTTCTGGGCATACAGCAGATCGCCATCGGCGGCCCCAGCAAGCAGCGGCTGCGCACCCTGTGGGTGGACATGCTGGGCCTAGAGGTCACCGGAAACTTCGTCAGCGAGCGTGAGAACGTGGACGAGGACATTTGTGCCATGGGCAGTGGCCCCTTCAAGGTCGAGGTCGATTTGATGCAGCCGCTCGACCCCGATAAAAAGCCCGCTGTCCACACCACCCCGCTCAACCATGTGGGCCTTTGGATTAACGACCTGCCCAAGGCGGTCGACTGGCTCACGTCTCAGGGTGTGCGCTTTGCACCGGGCGGCATCCGCAAGGGCGCGGCCGGCTTTGACATCTGCTTTTTGCACCCCAAGGGCAATGAAGAATTTCCGATTTCTGGCGAGGGCGTGCTGATCGAGTTGGTGCAAGCACCCCCCGAGGTGGTCAGCGCCTTCGCGGCCTTGGCAGCGGCGCCTGCCTGAAGACACCTCCGCCGCAAACGGCGTTCTGCCTCAGCAGGTCCGGATCTACCCAGCGCCCTTGCGGCGATGGCGGGCTTGTTCAAGAGCGGCCTGGATCACTGACTTTTTGCGCTCGAGCTCGGCGGTGTCGGTGATCTGGCTGTGGGCGCCTAAATCGGCCAGCTTGGCCTGTACCTTGGCCTGCCGCTCGCTCTCCCGCTTTTCCTCACTGTGGCGCTGGCGCTCCTGGTGGGCGGCATAGCGGCTGCGCGCTTGCAGGGCCTGCGCCCCTGTCCAGGCCTGCCAGCCTGTGGTCTCGGTCACAACCTCCATGCGTATGCAGTCGACCGGACAGACGGGCAGGCACAACTCGCAGCCGGTGCAGTGCCCTTCCATCACGGTGTGCATGAGCTTGTGGCCGCCGACGATGGCATCGGTCGGGCAGACCGGCTGGCACAGGGTGCAGCCTATGCACCAGTCCTCGTCGATCACCGCGACCGCGCGCGGTGCTTCCTGGCCATGGACGGGATTGAGCGCAAGCTCGGGCAGCCCGGTAATGGCGGCCAAGCGGGCGATGCCTTCCTGGCCGCCCGGCGGGCACTGGTTGATCTGGGCCTGCCCTTGGGCCAGGGCCTGGGCATAGGCACGGCAGTCGGGATAGCCGCAGCGGGTGCACTGGGTTTGCGGCAGCGCATCGAGTATGCGCTCAAGCAGGAGAGGGCTGGGCTGTGTCACGACGAGCGATTGTCCACGGCTTGCGGACCCACATGCAGCCGCCCCTGGCGCAGCGGGCTTTAACTGCTGCGTGCGGCCCGTTTGCGCGCCACCGGCTTGCTGCTCTTGCGGCCGGGCTGGCTGGCGTTGCTCTTCGTACTTGTCGTGCGGGTCGTCGCCTTGGCCGTAGCTTGGGCGGGCGCACGCTGCGGTTTCACGCGGCTTTGCCCCTCAAGTATGAAAGCCTTGACCTGTGGGTAGACCACATCGCGCCAGCGGCGGCCGCTGAAGATGCCGTAGTGGCCTGCGCCAGGCACTTCCAGGTGCTGCTTCATGGCTTTGCTGACGCCTTTGCACAACTCATGCGCAGCCGCGGTTTGGCCTGAGCCCGAGATGTCGTCGAGCTCGCCTTCGACCGTCATCAAGGCAGTGCTGCTGATGTCCTGGGGGCGCACCAGCTCCGGCTGGCCCTCCAGATTGAGCACCTCCCAAGTGCCATGAACCAGCTTGAACTCCTGGAACACCGTGCGGATGGTCTCCAGGTAGTAGTGCGCGTCCATATCGAGCACTGCGTTGTACTCGTCGTAGAACTTGCGGTGGGCCTCGGCACTGGCGTCGTCACCCTTGATCAAGTCCTTGAAGTAGTCGTAATGGCTGCTGGCATGGCGGTCCGGGTTCATCGCCACAAAGCCTGCATGCTGCATGAAGCCGGGGTAGACCCTGCGGCCCGCGCCCGGGAAGTTGCCAGGCACCCGGAAGATCACGTTGTTCTCGAACCAGCTGTGGCTCTTGTTGATGGCCAGGTTGTTGACCGCCGTCGGCGACTTGCGTGCATCGATCGGCCCGCCCATCATGGTCATGGTCAGCGGCGTTTGTTCACCGCGGCTGGCCATCAGGGACACGGCAGCGAGCACAGGCACCGTGGGCTGACACACGCTGATCACATGGCAGTTGCCGTAGCGACCCTGCAGGTGGCGTATGAATTCCTGGACGTAGTTGACATAGTCGTCCAGGTGGAAGTCGCCCTGATCCATGGGCACCATGCGCGCGTTGCGCCAGTCTGTGATGTAGACCTTGTGGTCCTTGAGCATGTTCTTGACCGTGTCACGCAGCAAGGTGGCATAGTGGCCCGATAGCGGGGCGACGATCAGGACCACAGGCTGGGTCTTGAGCTTGGCCAGGGTCGGTACGTCGTCGCTCAGGCGCTTGAAGCGACGCAGCTCGCAAAAGGGCTTGTCAATCTCCACCCGCTCCTGGATGGCCACCGGAACACCGCCGACCTCCACCGTGGTGATGCCAAAGGCTGGCTTTTCGTAGTCTTTGCCCAGCCGGTACATCAAGCTGTAGGCAGCTGAGACCCGCTGTGCCCAGGGGTGCGAACCTGCGGGCGAGTGCGGGTTGCTGAACAGCTTGGCCGCCGCCTGCGCGAAGTCCACGAAAGGCTCCATGACGGTGCGCTGGGTTTCATAGACTTGGTAAAGCATGGGGAAGCCTCCTGGTGTCGGCGAGCACGTTTGTTGCAGTGCAGCAATATATCAGTTGTCGAGCTTCAAAAAGCGGGAGCGGACCCTAAAGTTGTGTCCTTCTGTCACGGTCTTGTCATTCCCGCGCAAGTTTCTTGCTGGCTGCCGCACTCCCTGAATGAGCACGGCTCCTAAGCTCAGACCACCTTGGCGATAGAAGCGCAGACGTGGGCAATGTTTTGGCTGTTGAGCGCAGCCACGCACATGCGGCCGGTGTCGGTGCCGTAGACCCCGAATTCATTGCGCAGCCGCACCATCTGCTCCTTGTTCAGGCCGGAGTAGCTGAACATGCCGATCTGGCTGGTGATAAAGCTCATGTCCTGCTTGACGCCGGCGGCTTTGAGGCCATCGACCAGTTGCTGGCGCATGGCCTTGATGCGCACCCGCATCTCGCCCAGCTCCTGCTCCCACTGGGCGCGCAGCTCGGGCGTGCCCAGTACGGTGGCGACGATGGCACCGCCGTGGGTGGGCGGGTTGGAGTAATTGGTACGGATGGCGATCTTGAGCTGGCTTAGCACCCGGCCGGCTTCTTCCTTGCTCTCGCACAGCACACTCAGTGCACCGACCCGCTCGCCATAGAGGCTAAAGCTCTTGGAAAACGAGGTGGAGACAAACATCGACAGGCCAGCAGCCACAAATTGAGCGATGACCGCGCCGTCTTCGGCAATGCCGTGGCCGAAGCCCTGGTAGGCCATGTCCAAGAAGGGCACCAGATTCTTCGACTTGACGGCAGCAATCACCTGGCTCCATTGGTCGGCGCTGATGTCGTAGCCGGTCGGGTTGTGGCAGCAGGCATGCAGCACGACCACGGTGCCGGCCGCTGCAGCATTGAGGGCGGCCAGCATGCCATCGAAGTCCACGCCGCGCTTGGCAGCGTCGTAATAGGGGTAGCTCTCAACCACAAAGCCGGCGTTGGTAAACAGGGCGCGATGGTTTTCCCAGCTCGGGTCGCTGATCATCACCTTGGCATGGGGGTTCAGGCGCTTGAGGAAGTCGGCGCCGACCTTCAGGCCGCCGGTGCCACCGATGGCCTGTACGGTGGCCACCCGCCCAGAGCGCACCGGTTCGCTGTCCTGGCCGAAGACCAGGTCCTTGACCGCACTGTCGTAGGCGGCAATGCCGTCGATGGGCAGGTAGCCGCGCGGGGTGGGCTTTTCGGCCATGCGTTTTTCGGCCGCCTGCACGCAATGGAGCAGAGGCAGCTTGCCCTTGTCGTCGTAATACACGCCGACGCCCAAATTGACCTTGTTGGCGTGCTGGTCAGCAGCGAACTGCTCGTTCAGGCCCAGAATCGGGTCGCGAGGGGCCATTTCGACGGCGGTGAACAAAGACATGAAATTCCTTAAGCGATGAATGAAATGGGTTGGGCAAGAGGCAGGCCAGCGCGCTGGAAACGATCCGGGCCGGCCAAGGTCGCAAATCGGCTCAGGATCGCGTATCCTGCTCGGTTGCCCGAATTTTAACGGGCCAGGATGAGTTCGATGCCCCCAAGTCCGGCCACCCCCCTTGCCATTGTTGAAGAAGAGTCCCCGCCTGCCGGGGAATTCGTCCGCTTCGAAGGCTCGCCCTTTGAATTGTTCATGCCCTATCCGCCGGCGGGCGATCAGCCTGCGGCGATTGCGCAATTGGTCGAGGGTGTGGAAGACGCGGAAGCTTTCCAGACCCTGCTGGGCGTCACCGGCTCGGGCAAGACCTTCACCATGGCCAATGTCATCGCGCGCCTGGGGCGGCCAGCCATCGTGTTTGCGCCCAACAAGACGCTGGCGGCCCAGCTCTACAGCGAGTTTCGGGAGTTCTTTCCCAAGAACGCTGTGGAGTATTTCGTCAGCTACTACGACTACTACCAGCCCGAGGCCTATGTGCCGCAGCGCGATCTCTTCATTGAGAAGGACTCGGCCATCAACGAACACATCGAACAGATGCGGCTATCGGCCACCAAAAGCGTGCTCGAGCGGCGCGATGTGATCATTGTGGCAACGGTCAGCGCGATTTATGGCATCGGCGCGCCGGAGGACTACACCGAGATGCGTTTCATCGTGCGCCAGGGCGACCGCTTGGGCCAGCGCGACGTCATCGCCAGGCTGATTCGCATGCAATACAGCCGCAACGATGTTGAATTCGGACGCGGCTGCTTTCGGGTGCGCGGCGATGTGATCGACGTCTTCCCGGCCGAACATTCCGAACTGGCCATCCGGCTAGAGTTGTTCGACGACGAGATCGAGTCGCTGCAACTGTTTGACCCCCTGACCGGCCGCGTCCGGCAAAAGATCCCGCGCTTCGTCATTTACCCGAAGAGCCACTACGTCACCCCCCGGGACAAAGTGCTGGCCGCCGTCGAGAGCATCAAGATGGAGCTGTCAGAACGGTCGGCTGAATTGGTGGGCATGGGGAAATTGGTCGAGGCGCAGCGCCTGGAGCAGCGCACCCGCTTCGATTTGGAGATGCTCAGTGAAGTGGGTCACTGCAAAGGCATCGAGAACTACACCCGCCATTTGAGCGGTGCGCCGCCTGGCTCGCCGCCGGCTACCTTGTGCGACTACATGCCCAAGGACGCGCTGATGTTCCTGGACGAAAGCCACGTCATGATCGGCCAGCTCAACGCCATGTACAACGGCGACCGCTCGCGCAAGGTCACCCTGGTCGACTACGGCTTTCGGCTGCCGAGCGCGCTCGATAACCGGCCGCTCAAGTTCGAGGAATTCGAGTCCAAGGTCAGGCAGGCTATCTTTGTGTCGGCCACACCGGCGGCCTATGAGCAGCAGCGTGCCAGCAAGGTGGTCGAGCAGGTGGTGCG
>Ga0222712_10001256_pt1 | contig 32052 bp, 50 predicted proteins | sample C33_657DmetaG_FD_165043 | JGI IMG/M metagenome (GOLD analysis project Ga0222712, IMG submission 165043) | Estuarine water microbial communities from San Francisco Bay, California, United States - C33_657D | ecosystem: Environmental > Aquatic > Marine > Unclassified | place: USA: California...
ACTTGCAAGGAACTGTTTGAAGTCCTGGACGCCGGCAAGGTCCGCAAGGTTTGGCTATTGTCGGGACTCTATTTCAAGAAACGGGAACCCGCGGTTTATGCCCGCCTAGCGACCGGCCTTGCGGAGCGCGGCCAGCGTATCAAATGTAGCGAGAACCACGCAAAGGTCGCGGTTCTGATCGGGGCCGGCTTTACGGTCACGATGGAGGGAAGCGCCAACCTTACGGCTAACCCCCGAATCGAGCAAAACGTCGTCACCGGTAGCCCGGACGTCGCCGCCTTCCACGCCGCTTGGATGCGGGAAATTATTGAAGCCTGATGAACCATACCGAAACCGCCCTGCAATTGGCAACGGCCGGCGCCACCCTGGCCGACATTCAAAAGAAGCTTTCGGCCGATGGGGCGAGCAAAGCGGACGCCCTTGCGGCGCTGGATAACGTGCTGACGTATTATAAGACCCTGGCTAACTTTAACCCCGAAGTCGAAATGGGCCGCGCCTATTCCCGGCTTAACCTGATCTTCCTTAATGGGGTTAAGGTCCAAGACTTTAAGACCGCAATCGCCGCCCAGAAAGAGCTTAACCGGCTGCTAGGCCTTTACGGAAAGAACAACCCGCCGTCGCCGGCACAAACCCCCATCTATGACATTGACGAACTCCTCGCCCTCCCCGACCCCGGACCCGTCCCGCCGGATCGCGGAGCTGATAGCGAAGAAGGCCGCGGGGATTGAGCTGACCGCCGACGACCGCGCCTTCCTAGAAGCGCAACGGGCCGCCCGCGTCCCGCCCTCCCTGCTCGCCAAGCGCTGGAAGGTCACGGCCGGCCGCGTCTCGCAGCTTATCGCCCTAGGAATGCCTACGGACTCAATCGAGGCCGCGGAGGCCTGGAGGAAGGCCCGAGCGTCGACGTCCCGCGGCACTCCCCAACGAACGGACGAAGACGAACCTATCACCGTCGACCCTTCCGAGATTGCCGGCGCCGAGAATACGACGCTTGAGGAATCGCTTAAGGAACACCGGCGCTTGTCGGCCATCGCGCAACGCCGTTGGGCAAAAGCCCAGGAGCGCAGCGCTCCAGACGAACAGCGCCTTTTCAAGATTTACCAGGACAGCAAAGCCGGGGAAATGAAGATCGAAAGGACGGTCCTGGCGCAAAAGCTGGAAGCGAAGGAACTAGTTAAAATCAAGGACGTCTTTGCCGACTTGGCAAAAGTCCTGGCGGAGATTCGCAACGACGTCCGCGGAATCGGGATTGAAGTCGCCCCGACCGCCAACCCTGACGACCCTGGTCTGGCGCTTAAGACGATTAACGCGAAAACCAACAAGCTGCTTAAGAAATGGTCGACCGTAGAAGCCGACGCCCTGGAACGATTGTCGGAAGCGGAGCCGGCGGAGCCGAACGGACTCCAGATCGCGGAGGACGAACTTGCCGACGATGCCGAGTAGCTTTGAAATCAAGCTGCGCGGAGTCCTGGCGCCTGACCCTCACCAAGACCCGGTCGAATGGCTGGAGCATCACGTCCGAAACATCCCCTATTCGCCCCAGGCCGGCCCGTTTCGGATCAGTAACTCCCCCTGGCTGGAGGAACCCCTTCGCGCCCTTACCGACCCGGAGGTCCAAGAAATTGGAGCGCTTGGCTGCGTCCAATCCGGCAAGTCCTGGCTGATTGAAGGCGCGTCGCTTATTATCCCGACGCTGTCGCCTGGTCCGACGCTCATTCTCCAGGATATCGACCGCAACGCGTCCGACTTTCAGGAAACCCGGCTGCGCGTCCTATGGGAGTCTATCCCCGCGATTAAAGAGCTGATTGGGCCGGACGGAATCCCGAAGACCGGGGCGATTCAATTCCGCGGGAATACCGCCTGGGTATTGGGCGCGAACAACGAACGCAATTTGCAACGCCGGTCGATTCGTTTCCTGCTAGGGGACGAAGTCTGGCTTTGGGGACCGGGTAGCCTAAAAGAAGCCCTGGCGCGAACGACGGCTTTCCGTTGGCAATCAAAGACCGTGCTGGTTTCCCAGGGTGGCGTCGAAGGCGACGATTGGTCCCAATGGTTTAAGACTACGGATCAAAGGGTCTGGACCTTCTGCTGCCCCGCTTGCGGCCACCGGCAACCCTACAAATGGGAACAGATTATCTTCCCAAAAGAAGCAAGGACTCCCGAAGGATGGGACTTGGATAAAATCCGCAAGGGAACGACCTACCAATGTGAAAGCTGCAAACACCAGCTGGAAGACTCTAACCGCGTCCGAACGGAGCTGAACAAGTCCGGCGCTTATGTAGCCACAAACCCGACGGCCCCAAAATCCCGCCGCGGTTACCATTGGAACGCCCTCTGCGCCCAATGGGGACTTTCCTGGGGCGACCTGGCCGTCGAATGTATCGAAGCAAAAAGGGATTTCGAGAACGCCAACGCGACGTCCCGCCGCGAATTCGTCCAGAAGCGCCTTGCCCAGACCTGGAGGGAAGAAGCGGACGAAGTCCAGATCGAGAGCAGCGTCGGCGGCTACAAGACCGGCGAACCCTGGGCGGAGGAAGGCGGCTTCGTCGCCGGCAAACCAAAACCCGGCAAAGAACTTACGGCCGACGACCGCGCCTTGCCTGATTTCGTCCCCTTGCGGTTTATGGGGGTCGACGTCCAGCGCCGCGGTTTCTGGTGGGTAATCCGTTCGTTCAGCGGCGACGGCCGTAGCCGGCTTCACTCTTTCGGCTATTGCTTCGCCTGGTCCGAGCTTATCGACATTCACCGCAAAGCCGGCGTCCACGCGGCTAACGTCTTCGTCGACTCCGGCGACCAGCAGGACGAAGTCCTGGCAGCTTGCGCGGCTAACGGATGGGTAGCGACGCGCGGCGACCAGCGCAACGAATACGCCTGGAAGGTCCGCACCCCGCACGGGAACAAGACGGAAATCCGACCCTACTCCCCGCCGGTCGTGGAGCTTGTCGGCCAACGCCGTTGCAAGCGGTTTTACTTCTCCAATCTCCGGCTTAAGGATACCCTGGCGCTTCTGATCCGACGCGGCCGGCATACCCGCCCCGACGACGTCCTGGAGGAATACCTTAAGCAAATGCAATCCGAACGCCGGACGGTCGGAGCCGGCGGAAAGCCAATCTGGGAACAGATAGAGTCGCGGGCGAACCACCTTTGGGACTGCGAAGTTATCCTTATGTTGCCGGCCATCGCCTGGAAGCTGACGGGGAAGGCCGAGCAAATGGTCGAAGAAGCGCCGGCGGAGGAAGCCGACCCGGCTTGACAATGCCGGCGGACTTGGCAGATTTCCTTACGCGCCTACCGCGGTTCTGGCATAGGATTGGGGAGGTAGCAGCGGCCTCCGACCAGGTGCTGGGATCGGAAGGCCGCCCTTTTGACTGCCGCCTAGTCTTATGGCCCGAGCGACAGGTTGCTTTCTTATCCTTTCCCAATCCCGAATCGAAGCGATCGCGGACAAGGCCGCTTCGCTCCTTATGGAAGGAAAGACTATGATGAATTACGCCGATTCCGGGACTTCCGTCGGGAAGGCTTTTCCAATGGACGTCCAGACGGTCCTGATCGAAGCCCGCTACGCGCTCCAGGTCAAAGACCCGAACCAATACGGCCCAATTGACCGCGTCCGCGTCTATAACGGCCTTTGGAACTTCCGCGGCCTCTAATTTATGGCGAAAGCGAACATTAAGACCGCAATCCGCAAAGCCGTCCGCGACGTTAAGGCCTACGCTAAAAAGCACGGCCTGAAGGTCAACGCCTACGGCGGCGGCGGCGGTTCCGGCATCTTCTCGCAATTCGAGTCCGCCAAATATTCCAATAAGCGCCAATGGGTTAACACGCCCTGGCCGGCGGACTTCAAGCGGACTATGACGGTTTTCGACCGTCAGGAGCTTACGCGGAAGATGCGTTGGCTTTCGGTCAACAGCGGCCTGGTCCGCCAGATGATTAACGATATGGTCACCTACGCCGTTGGCGATGGGATCAAGGCGCAGCCGGCTTCCGGCGACGCCGCCTGGGATGCCGCGGCGCTCAAATATTGGAACGATTGGTCCGAAAAGCCCTGCGAAATCACCGGCCGTTATAACCTGACGGAATGTCTTCAAATCATTTGCAAGAAAATCGACGTGGACGGGGAAATCTTCGTCCTGAAGACCTACGGTCCGAACGGAGCGCTTATCCAACTGATTGAGTCGCACCGCGTCGGAACGACGATGGACAATAACGTCCCGGCCCCGGAGGGAATGACGGATGGAGTAATGTTCAATAAATACGGCGCGGTTACCGGCTACCAGGTCATTAGGTCGGACGGTTCCGGCCGGCTTGTCCCCGCGTCGGCTATGCTTCACGTCCATATCCCGGAGCAAGTCAGCGGAGCGCGCGCTTATAGCCCTATTCAGCATAGTATTAATAACCTGATCGACGTCCTGGAAGTCCTGTCTTTGGAAAAGGTCGCTATGAAGGTCGGCGCGGATATCGTCCGCACGATCACCCGCGAAAATCCGCAATTCGACGGTTCCGACGCCGACTTCCAGGCCTTCGGAATGCGCCCGCAGGACTACCCGCAAGGCGTCTACGACAACCCCGAACAAGTCGGAAACTTCATTGGCGGAAAGACGCTCTCCCTGGCGCCCGGTGAAGAATTGAAGATGATTGAGTCGGGCCGGCCGTCCCCGAACGTCGTTTCGTTTATCGAGCATAACAACCGCGACAGCTCGCAGGGGTTCCTGCCTTACGAGTTTATCGACCTGACCAAAGCAAACGGGGCCGCTATGCGCGTCACCCTGGGCAAAGTCGACCGCAGCGCTTCGGCCCGTCAGTCCATCCTGATTCACCGCGTCCTGATTAAGCTCTGGGGCTACGTCATCGGGACGGCCGTCGCCAATAATGAGCTGCCGATGCCTTCGACCGGCGATTGGCATAGGGTAGGCTGGGTCACTCCCCGCCGGATCACGGCCGACGCCGGCCGCGAAGCCGTCGCTAACCAGCGCGATATCGAAATGGGACTTAAGACCCTTTCCGACCACTACGCCGAAAACGGTTCCGACGTTAAAGAGGAAGTCCGCCGCCGCGCAGCTGACGCCCGCCTGATTATCGACGCGGCCGCCGAGTTTAACGTCCCCGTTTCAATGGTCGCCTCCCTGGCTACCAACGTCCAGCCGGAGGCGATTAACGCCGCCGCGGCCGGCTCCCCGTCGACGGACCCCCATAGCGGCTTCGTCCCCTTCCCGTCCGCCGGCAACCCCTAACCCTTACCCCCTTTCAATATGCGAAACCTTATCAAAGACATTAAGGCGAACCGCCCGCTTCTGATCCAGCCGGAACAAGCGAACGCCTACCTTGAGCGAACCGCCAAGGTCGACCTTCCCCTGGGCGCCAAGCTGTCGGACTTTTCCGATATGCTTTCCGCTATGTTCGGGGAGCCGGAAACCCTGGAAGTCTTCCCGCCCTTCGCGATCGTCCCGGTCAAAGGGGTTATTTCCAAGAACGTCAGCGAGCTGGACGCCCTTTGCGGCGCTTGCGATATCGAACACGTCGAAGAAATGCTGGAAGCCGCGGAGCGCGACGCGTCCGTTACTACGGTTATCCTGGTTATCGACTCCCCCGGCGGAACGTCCGTCGGCGTCCCGGAGCTGGCCGCCCGAATCCGCAATTACAGCAAAGAAGTCCTAGCGTTCACCGATAACGAAGCCTGTTCCGCGGCCTATTGGCTTGGCTCCCAGGCGCGGGCCTTCTACGCGACCCCGTCGGCCACGGTCGGCTCGATTGGCTGCTATATCGCTTATCCCGATTGCTCCAAGGCCTACGAAATGGAAGGGGTTAAAATGGAGGTTATCAAGTCCGGCGCTTTCAAAGGCGCTGGCATCGCCGGCACGTCTTTGGACGACGGTCAACGCGCTATGCTGCAAAAGGAAGTCGAAGAAATCCACGCCGACTTTAAAGCGGACGTTAAAGCCGTCCGCCAATTCGCGGACGACGCGTCTATGGAAGGTCAGACCTTCAGCGGGAAGAATGCCGCCGAAGCCGGCCTGGTTACCGGCCTGGTTAACGGCTTCGACGAGCTGATGGAATCCCTTAACGCGGAAGTCGCCAAGCAAATGGAAGCCGACGAACGCAACGACGCCGCGGCCGAAGCCGAAGCCGGCGAAGGGGAGGAAACCGCCAAGGCGAAGGCCTTCCGATCCGCGTCCGCCCGCGCCCTGGCCGGCGTCAACCTGAAGCCGTCCGCCAAGGCCTCCAAGATGGAGGAAGGCGAAGACAACGAAGACGAAGAAGAAGGCGAAGACGCCCCGGAGTCGGAAGACGACCAGGAAGAAAAGAAGCCGGAGTCGGAAGACGACGAAGACGACAAGGAAAAGAAGTCTGAAGACGACCCCGACCAGGACAAGGCCGCCCCGCAGCCGAAGTCCGACGACGACGAAAAGGAAGACGGGAAGGAATGCGCCGACGAAGACGATAAGGAACGCGCCGAAGACGAAGAAGGCGCCGGCGACGACGCGGTCGACACCGACGAAAAGCCCGACAAGTCCGGCGTTAAGCGCAACCGTTCCAAGGGCATCGCTTGACTGCCGCCTAGTCCTAACCTTCCGATTATGACGCTCGAAGAAACCCTTAAGACCCTGAAGTCGGCCTTTTCCGGCAAGTCCGCCGAAGCCGAATCCCTGGCCGGTCAGGTCAAGGCGCTTACCGCGAAGAACGATACCCTTTCCGCCGAATACGCCGCCCTGGCCGAAAAGCTGGAAGCGCAGTCCGCCGCCCTGGCGGAGCGCGACGGTCTGGCCGGCAAGGTCGAAGAATTGACCAAGGCGCTGGCCGCGGCCGAAGCCCAGAAGGTCGCCGCCGTCTCGCAGATCGAGTCCGCCGGCAAGGTCGCCGCCAAGATCGCGGCCAGCGTCGGCGTCCCGGCCGTCGAAATCAACCCGGCCGAAGCTGCGGCTTCCGCCCCGAAGTCCAACGCGGAAGTCTGGGAAGCCTATATCGCCATTAAGAACCCCGGCGAAAAACAAGCGTTCTACAACAAGAACCGCGCCGCCATCGTCGCCCACCTGGGCGTCCGCTAATCCTTTCCCCCCCCTAACTCCTAACTAATCCCTACTATGAGCAATTCCGTTCTCAACCAGGGCTTGGCCCCGCAGTTTGTCGCCGCCGAAACGCTGCGCACCCTCGTCCCGGTCCTCGCCCCCCTGAACAAGATCGTCACGACCGACTTCAGCGCCTACGTCGCTGAAAAGGGCCAGGTCGTCCATACCCGCTTCGCGAACAAGTTCACCGCGTCGACCTATGACGTCGCGACCGGCTTCGTTCCGTCCAACGCCGTCGCTACCGACGTCGCTATCACCCTGGCCGACCATAACTACGTCAGCGCCGCCTTCACCGATACCGAAGTCGCCACGATTTCGCTCGATATGCTGCGCCGCGTCTTTATCGCCCCGATGGCGAACGCCACCGTTCAGTCCCTGTTCACGTCCGTGATCAGCAAGACGACCGCCGCTAACTTCGCCGGCGTCGCCTACTCCGGCACCAAGGCCAATTTCAACCGCACCGCGATTGCCAACGCCGCTACCGCGATGACCAAGGCGAACCTTCCGTTTGCCGACCGCGGTCTGCTCCTGACCCCCGACGCCTTCGGCCAGCTGCTCCAGGACCCGTCCGTCGCGCAGTATCTGTCGATCGGTGATACCTCCGTCATTCGCGACGGCAAGGTCGGCCGCCTCCACGGGATCGACATCTACGAATACAACGGTTTCCCGACCACCGGCACGACCGCGACCGAACACCTTAACGGCATCGCTTCCTGCCGCGAAGGCCACGTCATCGTGACCCGCGTCCCGGCTGCCCCGACCACCGGCGGCGGCGAGCAGATCACCGTCCAGGACGAAGAAAGCGGTTTCGCCTTCGCCCTTCGCAGCTGGTATGATTGGTCCAAAGGGACGTCGAATATCTCGGCTTCCTGGATCACCGGCTCGTCCGTGGGCAACCCGGACGCCGCCCTCCGCGTCGTCATCTCCGACCTCTAAACCTCACCCGCCACGCGCGGGACGAGTTAAGCCCTCCCTTCGGGGAGGGCTTTTTTGTGCCTTTAAACCCCTCTGGCTTGCCCTAGGAGGCGTTTTGACTGCCGCCTAGTCTTATGGGTGCTATCCAAGACGAATGGGCCGCAGACGCGTCCGAAATCCTATCTGAAATCCCTAAAGCCGTAACGGTCCGCCGTGGCTCTGGCCCCTCCACTTCGTTTAATGTCCTTATGTCGGCCCCGATGGTCCAGCAAGACCTAGAAACCGGCGGCTTCCTGAATTCGACCGCCTACGACGTTAAGTTTCTTAAAACCGATTGCGCCGCCCATCCTGGGGTCGTAATCTACGGGAACCTGGTCGCCTATAACGGCGCCGACTACCGAATCGTAGCGATTAACGACCGGCCGCCGTCCGCCTGGGTAATCGTCCGCGTCCAGACCAAGGCCGGCCCCGCCTAATGCCCGTCCGCGTCTCCAAAGACGTCGAAGTCGACGCCGCCGGCTTCCTGGCGCACCTTCACGACTTTGCTAAAGTAATGGGAAAGTCTATGGGCGAAGTCATTAAGCAACAGGCCGCGCTATTCTGTCGGGATATGATCGACTATACGCCCCCCTTCCAAGGGTCGAACAAAGGAAAGCCCGGAAGCGGCGGAACGGCCGACGCAAAGCGTCAGGGTCAAATGAACGTAGAAAACCAGATCAGGACTATTTTCCGCCCGCTGTCCTGGGCGAACCCGGCTATTATCGCCGGCCTAGGCCGCGAAGACGTATTTAAGAAATGGCGCAAGGCTTCCGTGGAAGACCACAAATACGCGACGACCTCCGGGAAGAAGCTTATCCCCTGGAAGACGTTTCAGCAGCGGTTCGGAGGTAACGCCTACGGAAGCGCTAACTTCATCGCCGCCGGCGACATTGGTTCAATGAAGTCTTTCCATACGGCTAACCGAACCGACAGCGGCCGCGGTTGGCTTAAGACTTCGGCGCGTAAAGGCAACGTCGTCGCCTTTGTGGAAAAGGAATCGGATATTAAGGCCTACGTTCGCCAGAAACAGAAGTCGGTCGCCAAGCTAAAAGCCCCCTATATGACCGCCGGCAACAAAGCGTCGACCAAGGTCCGTTTCCCTGGCTGGGTCAATCATCCCGAAATGGCCGGCGAAGCGATTAGCGACGATCAGACCAGCGTCGCCCTTAAACCCAGCTACACGGTTGGAAACCGCATCGGCAACAAGGTCGACAGCGCCCGCTTCCTCGCCCTGGTCCGCAATAAACGCGCCTTCGCTATGCGGTCCGTAATGGCCGCCAAGATGAACAAGGAAAAACAAACCCTTTGGGAAGCGACCGCGGCCGGCTCCATTGGGCAAACCCGCCGCGGCTTTAACTAACCCCTCTTTATGCCCGCCCCCTACGCTATCCGCACGATTGCGGAACAATCCCTTAACGCCTGGTTTGCTACCAACGCCGCGGCCCTCCCCGGCGTCGCTATCCACGTCGGCCAGACGGAGGAAATCCGCAGCGTCCCGATTGTCATCCTATATTGCGAATCGGCCCGCGGCGCGGCCGACCTAGGCGCCAAGCCCCTAGGCAATTTCGAGCTGTCCGTTAAAATCTACGTCTATTCCAGCGCGGACGATTCGACCTTGGAACAGCACCGGCAGCGCGTCGAAGCCGTTCAGGCAATTATGCAAGATATCCCCGGACTTCAAGCGGCCTGGACGGAAGGCGCCCTATATGCCGGTTGGATCACGTCGGACGACGAAGGGGTCGCGGACCGGCGCTTCGGGAACGTCCTCCAATACACCCTTTTTGCGGTCTACCCCCCCGCTTGACTGCCGCCTAGTCTTAACAACTTCCGCCAATGGCTAACCCTAACACTTACGGAACGCCCCACGTCTTCGGCTTGCTGGACGTTTCGCAGCCCTATATCACGAACCAGAGCGACAGCCAGGACTCGTCCTGCGCCGTCGACGTCAAGGTTTTGGATTCGACCGGCCGCGTTATCACGGTCCGCAAGGACGACCAGCACGACGTTATCACCTTTACCGGCATCCTGAAGCCCGGCGAAGACGTGCCGGTGGCCGGCGGAACCGTCAGCTACGGCGGTTTTTACTACATTATCGACTCGATTACGGACGCCGGCGAAAACAGCGGCTTCCGTAAATTCACGATCAAGGCTACCTGGTATCAGGAAGTCGACGCTACCCCGGCCCCCTAATCCCCTCCGGGGTCTTTTCCCAACGTGGAAAACCGTTGGATAAAGGTCGCGACGATGCTCCCGCCGACTATTGAAGTCTGCGGGACTCGTCTTTTGCCTTTCTGCCTACGTCACCGCGTAGCCCTGGCCGCTATCAATTCGCCGGCGCTGTCCCGCGATCGAGAAATGACCGGCGACAATTTGCTGGCGGCCGTCCGCATTCTTTCCTCCAGGACGCTGGAGCAGATTCGCCGGCCGTCGACCATTCGGGAACTCTGGTGGGCTGCCAAGCTGCGCAATAACCAGAAAGCGCTGATTGAGGAAGCGTCCAAGCTAATGGTTTATTTCGAGGCGCAATCCCTATGGCCCCGCTTTTGGGAAAAGCCGGCCAAGCCCGGAGCCGAAGCCGGAACGCCCTGGGAACTAGTCGTCGTCGCGTCTCTGATCCGTAACGGCTGCACGACGGAAGAAGCCTGGACGATGCCGGAGTCCGAAGCCGTCTGGCTTCATATCGCCCACGTCCAAGCGGAAGGCGCGGATATCAAAGTCGTATCGGATCAGGAATGGGATATTATGCAAAGCTACCTTGCGGAGCAGCGCCTTAAAGCCGCGGCCAAGGCCGCCGGCGAAACCCCTAACAACCCCCGCGCTAACTGATTTATGGCCGACGACGTAAAAGTTAAGTTTGGCGGCGACTTTACGGACCTGAACAAAGGAGCCGAAAGCGCCGCGACCAAGGCCGGGACGGCTATGCAAGGATGGGTTTCCGACTTCGCAAAGTCGCTTAAGTCGTCAATCGCCCAGGCCTTTTCCCTGCAAAACATCACTTCGACGCTATATAGCAAAGGCCGCGAACAGCTGCGCGAAATGGCGGAGCTGGACGTCCTTTCCAAGTCGCTTGGCATTTCGTCGACTGACCTCCAGCAATTCGCGGAAATGGGGAAGCTTGCCGGCTTGTCGCAAGAACAGATGGGAAAAGCCGTCCAGAACGCTAACCGCCTGATTGCCCAGGCCGCGGTCGGAAACAAGGGTTCCCAGGAAGCCCTTAAGCAAATGGGGTTCACCCAGAAGGAAGTCACGTCCGGCCAGATCAAGGCGCTGGATATTGTCTACAAGCTTGGCGAGAGTTTCAAGAAAAGCGGAAACGAGACGGTCGCCGCGGCCAAGGCAACAGCGGCCTTCGGGGAAGCCGGGTCTTCTATGGTTTCGATTCTCCGCCAGGGTAACGAAGCGATCCGCGAACGTATCCGCCTGATGGCGATCTATTCCGAAGAATCCGTCCGGGCCGGCCGCCGTGCTAACGACGCAATCGAGCGCGGGGAAAAAATCTTCTACCGCGAAACCGTCGGCGCTGCTTTCGGGACGCTTGGCGGCGCTGCGCAATCTATGGAAATGCGGGGACTGCTTTCCGAAACCAAGCAACAGCTAGGAATCGGAAGCGGCGGCGCCGAAGTCCAAAACTTCAACCCGACCAGCTCCGAATTGTCGGGAATGAGCGCGGAACAAATGCGGGCATTCACCCAGACCTTGCTTAAGAACGCGGCCGCAAAGGGTATTGGCGCCCAGGACGTAGCGGACTTTTTCAAGAGGAAATCCGAAGTCCAGCTAGGGGAAGGAAACCGCGAAATCTCCGCCCGCCTTGCTTCCTTCGCGCAGCTGTCGGCCGTAGAGGAAGAAAACCTGAAGAAGAAACAGCTAGGGGAATCCCGTTTCCTTTCCAGCGCTACGCCGGTCCTGGCCGCTTCCTCCCTCCAACAGATCGGCGGCGGCGACATTTCGTCCGTTACTACCGGCCTTTATACCGGCAGCATCGAAGACAATACGCGGCGCACGGCCGACGCGACGGAAAAGCTTGCCAACAAAGGGGACCAGCCGACGCCCAGCCGCGCCGCGATTATCAACAAGGCGAAATAACCCCGCGACTTTATGGCCGACCCTACTATCAAGAAATATGGTAACGAGCTAATCGCCCCAGGGGAGCGTCAGCCGAACGGCTCTTTTCACCTGGACGCCTTTGGACTCGCCCAGGCGCAGCTTATGTTCGCGCTGGATTCCGACCCGGCCAACATTACCGACGCAATTGATATGTATCAGACCGGCGTCGACTACCCCGACGACCTTGGCTTTACGATGCGGTCTTATAAATACGCGATCAGCACGACGGCCGGCGGCGTCGCTATGTTGACCGTCGACTATATGGGGGTAGCCAGGACGACCGGCTGGACGGACGCGCAGATCACCGGCGTAGCGTCGACGACCGCGCAGCCAATCGAGACGCACCCGGCCTTTTCTAAAGACGTCACGATTGACGAAACGACGCACCCGGCCCTTGCCGGGACTCCCTCCGCCCCGGTCAATAACGCTATCTTCGTCGTCGCCCCTCCGCAGCCTAACGGAAATATTCAATTCTCCTTTGGCGGCTTCGGCGTCGCCCAAGGCGAGACGCCCAACAAGAAAGCAGGAATTCGCCAATTCCTCCGGCCGATGCTTAACGTCCGCGGCCAGATTTTCTTTAACGCGGAACAAGCTAGCCGGTCGGCCGCTATGGTCGCCAACATTGGGAAGACGCTTTATAACGAGACGGATATGTGGACGCTGATCACCCCTAACGACGCGGTCGGCGCCCTGACTCCCGAAATCTGCCTTCTGACCAGCGCTTCCGTTGAACCTATCGGCTACCCTGGCGGCGACGGGACGGAACTTGCTGGGATTAAAGTCGTCTACGATATTATGGTCGGCGGCTCTAGCGGTTGGGACGAAGACATTTATTGGAAAGCCGACGGGGCTATCTTCTCCTAATGGACGACCTAGGCTTCCAGGGGACCGGCTCGCGGTTTAATACCCGATTCGGGGCCGGCGAAGACATTTACGCTTCGCAGCTGAACGGACTTGCGGCCGGCATTCAGTCGGCGCTTGGAATGCCCTACCTAGGCGCTGGGCAAAGCGTCTCTTTCGTCCCTGGCGGGAATCTCATCACCGGCCCTTCCCCCGTAGAAAACGCAATCGGGACGGCGATTAACATTAAATTTGGCGGCTATATCAACCACTACCAAATTGAAGTCGGAACGTCTTTCCTAGGGGTTACGCTGCTCCCTACGCCTACCCTGAAGATCGCGAAAGGCGGGAACGTCTGGCGGCCTGAAAACTCCGAATGCACCGAACAACTCTGGGCTAGTCAAATCCTAGCGGAAGACGGGATTACGGTCGTCACCGGCGCCGACCCTTCCAGCGTTTGGGCATCGGCCGACGGCTATATCGTAATGGTCCCTGGGGAAACTTACTACCCCTACGCTTACCACCTAGAAACGGAATTCGGGTCTTTCTTCTATATCTACGTTTCCACGTCGCCGGCGCTGACGGTTGCTTGCCCCAACACGCTCCCCGATGGAATCCCAGAACCGGGGACGCCCTACAAGGTCCACGGCATCCTTTTGGGGTCGGCTACCTATACCCTGCCTTTTTTCCCGGTCGTCCAGCAATTCGTCGTCGGCTCCATTACCTGGCCGAATCTCCCTAGCGACGTAACCCCTGAATACGTCAACCATTGGGAAGCGAAATACGAAAGCATTCTAATTGATAACGTCCCCAACGATATCGTTAAGATTGGGAAAGGAGGGAACGTCTGGAACCCCTCCACGACCGCGGATCAGAACGCGCACGAAAAACGCGCGGACGTAATCACAAGCGACGGCTCGGTCGTAGTAGTCACGGGGACGAACGGGGATAGCCCTTGGGCATCGGCCGACGGCTATATTATGCCTTACGCGAACGCTAATACCTATATTTACGCGTTCAAGGTTACCTATAACAACGGGAATACGTCCGACTTCTATATCTACGCGGCCGTTAGCGACGCCCTATTGCCGGCCGCCGGCGGAGTCGTCGACTTGCCCGCCGGCCTGGAACCCGCGCCGGCTCCAGCTGGGGAATATACGGTCCAAGGCCTACGCGTCGCGGATATCATTTGGACCGGCGAAGGAGAGGGGAAAAACTTCAGGATCGAGCAGCGCGTCGTCGGCTCCATTACCTGGCCGGACTACGTCCCGCCCCCGGTCGTCCAGCAATTCGAGGTTTCCGTTACCCAGGTCGTCGACGAATACCGGCTTAAGATCGCGAAGGGTAATATTCTTTGGATGAATACCCGTTGGGACATTTCCCGAACGGAAGGAATCGACAACTTTACAATGCCCTTGCAAGGCGAAGCGCGTAAAATCTGGGTCTACCCCACCGGCTCGCTGACCAATGGGGACAACCCTTCGTCGCCCTACGTCAATTCCGGCGGCTATATTTCCTTGGAGACTACCCAATCTTATGGAGTCTACATTATCGGGAATCAGGATTCGACCGCGGCCGGCTCTAATTTCGGAAACGTCACGCTAGCCGTGATCGCGGACGGGTCAGACGCGGACAGCAAATCGGAACCCTTTTACGGCGGCTATATGGGCCGCCAATGGGCGACGGCCGCTACGCCCTTCCTGGAGGTCGACGGGTCGCTTTATGGACTTGGCGGGATTGGTATTTCGGCAAATTGGCGCTATAACTACAACTGTCAGCGCTACCTGATCGCGAAAGTCTATTGGAATGAAGACCGTTGGATCGTCGAACAACAGCTTTACGGACCTGTAACCCTGCCCGACGACCTTATGTTTATGGGCTGCCGGTTCGTTATTATGGACGAAATGGGCGAACCTTGGCCGATGTATTACGAATCGGAACAAAACGATTGGGAAGGCGCCTGGTCGGGATATACCAAGGACGGAAACCCCGACCTTTGCACGGTCCCGATTGTCCCTTAAGGCCTTCCCCGCCGGCTTTGACTGCCGCCTAGTCTTATGGCGACGACGGTCATTGAATTTAAACGCGGGACGTCCTTTGGGGCGGTTTGCACCTATACCCAGGACACGCCGTCCGCGCCGGCTAACCTGACCGGGGTAACGGTTACGTCCGCCCTTCGGGACGCGGCGCATAAGCTCTATAACCTGACCGTTACGGTTACCAGCCCGACGACCTTTAACGTCACCTATTCCGGCGACTCGTCCGATTGGTATTTGGGGACCGCCTATTGGGACTTGCGCTTCGGTTACGGGACCGGGTCTGCCTTCTATACGCAGACGATTATTCTTAACGTTATTCCCAACATCACGCCGAACGTCTAATGTCGCTTCTTGTCCAGCTGCTAGAGTCCGCGACGATCGGCGCGTCTACGCCGACGCCGGCAACGGTCACCTTGGCGACCGGCGTCCCTGGTCCGCAAGGTCCGGCCGGCCCGCAAGGTCCAGAAGGTCCGATCGGGGAAACCGGCCCGCAAGGCGAACCTGGTCCCGAAGGCGAACAAGGTCCGCAAGGGGTCCAAGGGGTTCAGGGTCCGCAAGGCCCGCAAGGTCCGCAAGGTCCGCAAGGAATCCCTGGAGCTACGGGCGCAACGGGCGCCACCGGCCCCGCGGGCGCTACCGGCCCCGCTGGCCCGCAAGGTCCGCAAGGGGTTAAAGGCGACACCGGCGAAGCTGGTCCTATTGGCGCGACCGGCCCGCAAGGTCCACAAGGCCCGCAAGGTCCGCAAGGTCCGACCGGCGCTACCGGCGCCACCGGCCCGCAAGGTTCGACCGGCCCCGCCGGCGACAAATACGCGACGACGTCCACGACTTCGCTTCTGATCGGGAACGGCTCCAAGACCCTGACCGTCGCGTCCGCCCTGGCTTACTCCACGCAACAAAGCATCGTTATTGCCTACGACGCTAGCAACCATATGCACGGGGACGTTATCAGCTATAACGCCACGACCGGCGTTATGGTTGCCGACATTCAGAACCACACCGGCGCGGGGACGTATTCGGTTTGGTCCGTTAACCTAGAAGGCGCTGCCGGCATCCAAGGCCCGGCCGGCCCCACGGGAGCGACCGGCGCCACCGGCCCCGCCGGCCCTGCTGGTCCCCAAGGTCCGCAAGGAATCCAAGGCCCTGCCGGCCCCACCGGCGCAACGGGAGCCACGGGAGCGACCGGCGCTACCGGCGCGATTGGTCCCGCCGGCCCTGCCGGCCCTACCGGCGCGACCGGCGCACAAGGTCCAGCTGGTCCGCAAGGCCCGCAAGGAATCCAAGGCCCGCAAGGCGACCAAGGTCCGGCCGGCCCGCAAGGCATCCAAGGCGAACAAGGCATCCAAGGCGAAACCGGCCCGCAGGGTCCGCAAGGCATCCCTGGCGAAGTCGAAGAAGCCCCTATCGACGGAACCCCCTACGTCCGCCTTAACGGCGCCTGGGAAGCCCTGATTATTTCTTAAACCTATGGCGCTTAACCTCTATTCTTCGACGACGACCGACACGCTCCTGGCCGCCAAGCTGGACCTTGCCGGCGGAACTATGACCGGCGCTCTTAACTTGTCGGCTTCCGGAATTATTTTTAGCGATTCGACCTACCTTACCACGGCCCCCGCCGGCTCCACGCTTGCCGCGGATCAGCTGACGGCCGGCGCTGTCACGGCCAACCCCACGGCCGGCCCCACGGCTGCCGGCGACGTCCTTAAATACGACGGTTCCGCCCTGATCTGGGCGCCCGGTGGCGGCGGCGGTTCCGTTGCCTGGGGTAGCATCACCGGCACGGTCACCGACCAGACCGACCTTACGACCTATCTGTCCGGCGCTTATTATCCGCTTTCAGGCAACCCCTCCGGCTTCCTGACGTCCGTCCCTGGTAAAACCGTCTACGAAGTCACCAGCAACGCCTATACGCTGTCTTCGACCGACGCTAATAATATCGTCTATATCCCTGGCGGCGCTAGCGGCGGCTTCCCGCCAATCAACATCACGGTCCCCGACGACGCCACCTACTCTTTCCCTGTCGGGACGGTCATTACTCTTTCGATTAATAATAGCGTCGGCGGTTCTGACGTTAACCTAGTCCTAGGCGACCCGATGGCGCCGGCGCCGACGATTATCGGAACGACCAGCTTTAGCAGCTCCACAAGCGGAAACTTCCTGCTGACCAAGGTCGTGGGTAATCTTTGGGTCTGCTCTTAATCCCCCTTATGATCTTCTATCTTTGTTCCGTTGCCTTTGCCTTTATCGCCGGCGCTGTCGGCGGAATCCTGGTCTACCGCAATAACGCGGTTAAGCTCCAGACAAAGGAGTCGGAAGCCCGCAAGCTGCTGGAAGCCCTGAAGGGGAAGTAAAACACCGTTTTACGATGCGTCTGCTTTTGGTAATCGCGGCCCTGCTCCTGGCTGGCTGCCCGACTACCAATCCCGACACGGCCGGCACGGGGACCGCGACGCCGCCGGCGGATAACTTCGCAAAGGTCGGGGACCAGCTCGATAAGGCGGACCAGCGAATCGCCGCCGCAATCACCGTCGCCCGCGAACACGCGGAAAGCCCCGCCGTCGTCCGCGCCGAAACGGGAGTCGCCCTTTCCTTCCTTCCGAAGCCCGATCAGACCGCAGTCGACTACGTCCGCGCCCGCGTCGCCCGTAATAACCCGGAGGAATACAAACGCGCCGAAGACGCCGGCCGCAAGCTGCTGACGGTCATTAATGCGAATTGGGATAAGGCCGCCGCGGACGCCGCGAAGAACAAGGCCGCCCTGGACACGGCTAACAAAGAGATTGAGAAACTACGCGCCGAAATCGAGGAAGTCCGAACCGAAGGAGTCCGCAACGCCTTTGCGGTTGCCGCGGGAATCTGCTTTCTGGCCGCCCTGGGAATGGCCCTGCTAGGCCAATACGTCCGCGCCGGCGCTGCCTTCCTGATTGGCGGCGCTATCGGCTCCCTTCCGTTCGTCTTTAACTCCCCCTATTTCATCCCCGCCGTCGGCTTCCTAGTCGTCGTCTTCCTAGGCCTTGCCTGGTCGAAGCTGCGCAAGCCGTCCGCGATCCAAACCCCCGCGACCGATGTCCCTGAAGAAAAAGATACGAATTCGGGAAGTCGTAACGCCGAATAACGAGCTAGGCCTGACGTCGGAAATCGGGGAAGACCAATACCTGGTCCGAATCCACCCGGTCCATTGTTCCGAACGCTCCAGGATGAACACGGTCGTTCACGAAGGCCTTCACGTCGCGGACTTCGATGGTCTATCCGAACGCAAGGTCCGGCTGCTGACCGCCTACGTCGTCGAATGCCTTTGGAGGGAAGGATATCGCCGCGTTAAACAAAAGCCCCGCCGCAAATGAGCGCCGCGCAGCCAATCGACCCGGAAGGTTTCAGCCCCGAAGTTAAGCAGGGAGCGCTTGCCGGCCTCCTGGGGTTGCTGGGTATGGTCGCCCGGATCGTTATCTCCCCGGAGCCGGTCGGCTGGGTCTGGGTAACCAAGCGCCTGGTCGCCGCGACGATAACCGCGGCCTTCGCCGGCCTCGCCCTAGAATCTTACGTTTCCAATCCGCAACTACGCTACGCCCTGACCGGCCTTTCCGGCTATATGGCCCCCGAAGTCCTCCAATGGGCGGAGGATATGGCCCGCGCCAAAATGAAAGGGTCGCTGGACAAGGCGAAGAAGGAAGCCGGCCTGAAGCCGGCCAAGACCAATGGCAAACGAAAGACCAAACGGAACCGGGGAGCGTAATCTTCTGATCGCGGTCGCCTTCCTGGCGGTTACCGCCGGCCTGACGTCTTTTGCGGCCGCCTATATTGCCGGCTTCGTCCTGGATAAGACCGGCGACTCCAACGCTATGGCGCTTCTGATCGGCGCTAACCGCGTCGCCAGCGATTCGGCCGACCTGGAGCGTCAGCTGAATTCCGCCCAGGCCGCCCTTAAGTCCGTCCAGGAACTAGGGTGGGCTATGACTATCGGCTGCCTAGGGATTGCCTTTTCGGTAGGGGTCAAGGTCTTCCGTCGTCCCGACAATCAAAACGCCTCCTAGAGCATTCTAGGGGGGTCTAATCGACATATTCGGCCCCATATGTCGACGGGGTTTGGAAGGGGTTGTTTCCATAAAATGCCCGAACGGGAACTTTTGGAAACTTTCAGGGGGGAAACGTTCCAAACATTCCCGAACAGGAACTTAAAGGAACTTTGCAAAAGGATGTTGACGGAATAAAAGTCACCGCCCAGGATTCTAGTCGAACCTACTCCTATGGAAAACACATCCACCCCCACGGCCGTTGCCGGCCTTCTGTCCACCGTCACCCTTTCCAAGTTTAAATACTTTGCGGGGATGAGCGAAGAAACCAACGCGTTCACCGCGACCGTCCACGTCGCCGGCGAAGCGATCGGGACGGCCGAGAATCGCGGCCACGGCGGTTGCACGTTCGTCCGCTTCAATAACCAAGCCCACGCGCTCGCGCCGTTTGCTTCGCAGATTGCGGACGCCGTGGACAAGCTTGTCGACGCCAAGGTTAACGAGCAGCACGACGCCAAGTTTATCCTTAAGATGCGCCGCAAGGCCCGCGAAACTACGGCTTACATCACGTCCGACTGTTCCCGCGGCCAATATATCGCTTTTAAGAAAGGGGTTATGGTCAACCTTAACGCGGTCACGGCCAAACCCGGTTTCCTCAAATTCGTTTCTGATATGACGGACGCCGAAATCCTTTCCCACTTCACCGCCAACGCCTAAACCTATGAAACTGATTCTTCCCGTCCTGCTAGTCGTCGGCCTTGCCGTCGGCTACAACGTCGCCCTGGTCAAGTCCGGGCCGGCCATCCATAAGGCGATCGTCGACCGCCTCCCCCCGAAGCCCGCCAAGCGCTAACCCTATGCCCCACGCTATCCGCAAGACCTACCGCGACGACCCGGTCCGCAACGCCGTCGCCAATTTCTGCGAGAACCTGGACGGAGCGCAGCTCTTTATTGCCGCCGGCTCCGGCGGTTCCGCCCGCGACTACGTCAACCGCGCTCTTTCTGATCTAACCGCGGTCCTCAATTCCGCCGGCGTCCGCGACCTAACGGTTTCGGTCAATTCGGTTGGCCGGCTGGAATTCTTCCTCGATTACCAGGACGACCAAGGCGAAATCCGCCTTACCTACACGGCCCGCCAACCCCTTAACGACTAACTTTCCCCCAACCCAGCAAACCAACCCAGCAAACCAATGAGCAAACCCACCGAAACCACGGACAAGGCGACCGTCGCCCTCCGCACCCGCCAAGCGGTCTATTTCCGCAAACGCGCCGCCCAAGCCGGTCCTGGCTACCAGCCCGGACTTGCGAGCTACGCCCTTTACGGAGTCGAAGACACCAAGTCCGGCGCCTTCCTGATCGGGGACGCGCCGACGTCCGCCGACTTCGCCCAATACATCACCGCCAAGGCGAAGGCCGCGGCGCTGGAGAAATGCGACGCGCTGATTGAATGGCGCGAAGTCACCAAGTCCAAGCCGGTCGTCCGCGTCTGGATCAAGGACGAATCGGAAAAGCCGGCCAAGGCCCGCAAGGCCTCCGGCACGGTCAAGGCCTACGTCGCCGCAAACCCGGATAAGTCTATCCGCGAAATTGCGGACGCCCTGGACATTCGCCCGTCGACCGCCTGGACGACCGCCAACCGGCTAGCGATGAAACTCCCGACGCCGGGGAACCGCAATACGCACGAAATCAACGGCCACAAGATGAGCAAACTAAAGCACGACCGTATTATGGCCTTCAAGGCGCAGCTCCCGCAATTCGACGACGCGGAACGCCTTAACTCTAACGATATCGCCGCCCGCCTTGGCTGCTCCGGCTCTAACGTCCGCTTCTGGCTGCGCATTCTCGGCCACAAGCTGAAGAACCATAACGGCCGAACCATCTTCAAACACGATACCCGCACCTGGCCGGCCGTCTTCAAGCGGACCTTTAAGGACGGGACGCGAATCAACGGAGCCGCTAAAGCCCTGGGCGTTTGCTACGCGGTCGCCTACCGTTACGCCGCCAATAACGGACTGATCTCCGTAAAGGAGCGCGATCAGAACAACCGCAAGTCGGCCAACCCCTATTAATCCCAACCCAGAAACCAAACCTATGTCCGCAATCCCTAACACGACCGCCGTTAAACACGCCGGCCGAATCGTCCCCCTGACCCGCCCGGTCTGCGACTACACGGCCCGCCGAATCGAGCGCATCCTGCCGCAGCTCCACGCCCTGAACGCCGCCGGCAAAACCCAGCCCGACGCGGCCGCCGCCCTGGACATTACGTCTATGACCCTGCGGAATTACTGCGCCCTGCTGAATCTCCGCTGGTCCAACCTCAACCCCCGCCGCCGTGCCTGATCCTAACGCCCACCCTGCCGCTATGTTCGTAATCAAGAACCACACCCTCCCCCGCTTCTGGTGGCTCCGGCCCTGGACGACCGCCCGGACGCTAGCCGTCACCGTCGCGGCGCTCAAGGCCTACGCCGACCGGGCCGACGCGGCGCTTAAGCGCAGCGAATCCGACTTGCTCGCGGCCAAACAATCCCGCGAACATTGGATCGCGAAAGCCGAACGCGCCCACGCCGTCGCTATGCACAACGAGCGCGTAATCCTCGAAATGGAGAAGCGCGACCGTGGCTGATTTCACCCCTGGGAAGCCCTGGACGGAAGACCATTTCAAAACCGTCCACCTAGCCGGCTTTAACGCCCTGCTTTCGGAAATCTATTACGTTAACGAGGAAATTATGCGCGGGGACTGTTTGTCGGCCAAACACGCCTTGCCCCGCGTCCGCAAGCTGTTGAACGAATATAAAGCGACGATGGAGTCCGAAGGCGCTACGGAAGTCGACTTCGACCCTTACGTCGTCGCCGGCGGCTGGATTGCCTTACGCTTCAGCTATTTCGTCGCCGGCGTCCCTTATGCCGGAACCCTGACCCCCCGCCGGCGATGATCTCCGCCCGCTTCTCTATCGTCGCCCTTCTGCTCCTTGGCTGCTCCTGCCAAGCGCAGACGGACGCCCGCGTCCTTTACGCTATCGGCCAGGTCGAAGGCGGGAACCGGCTCCAGCGCGGGGATAACCTAAAGGCCTACGGACTTTATCAGCTCCACGCGGGAACCTGGGAGACGGCCAACGCGCAGCTGACCCGCGAAGGCCGGCGGACTTATCCGCTGTCAGCTTGGCGATCCGCGGAAGCCCAGGATATGGTCGCGGCCGCCTTGCTTCGCTACCTACGCGCTCAAATGAAGTCCGAAGGGATTCACTTCCCGACGCCAGAGCAATACGCCCTTTGTTGGAATATGGGCTTTGCCGGCGCTAAATCGGTCGGCTTCGACCCGCACAAAGCCCCGCCGGCGCGGTCTTCCTATGCCCAAAGAGTGGGCAACTTGTCCAGAGTCCGCTGACATTTATTTGCTTAATCAAGGTTATAGGGCAATAACCTTGATAAATGAACCAAACGCCCGCCGATTATATCGTTATTGCGGTCGACCCTGGCCGTAACGGCGGGATTGTCTGGCGGGAAAACGGGAAGGTCCACGCTATCAGGATGCCGGCTAACGAAGCGGCCACGGTGGACTTTCTGGTTAAAGTCGCTTGCCGGTCCGCCCTGGTAGAATTGCACCTAGAGCTGCCGGCGTCCGGCGGATGGGGTAAGGCCGGCCTTTCGTCTATTGCGAAACTGTTCCGCGGCGTCGGAAATATCGAAGGCGCGGCCTACGCTTTGGGCTGGAAAGTTAACACGGTCGACCCCCGCAAATGGCAAACGGCCCTTAACCTTAAGCGCAACAAGCTAGGGAAGACGGCTTGGAAAAACCTTCTGAAACAGAAGGCCGAAGACCTATACCCCGACCTTCCTATCACCCTGGCGACGTCCGACGCGGCCCTGATCTACCACGCCGGCTCTGCCGGACTCCTTTTCTGACCCTCCCCCACCTATGAAAAAGAATATTCCTAACGTCCCCCCTGTCGCGGAAATCCGACAGATTGAAGGAACGCCTTATATCATCGTCGACGGGAAACACGTCGCCCGCTTCCTGACCCCGACCGTCGTCAATAATAAGACCTATTTTAACCTGTTCCTTAACCCGAACGAAGGAAGCCGCCACGCGCTGGAAGACCTGGTCGAACAGAACCCCCGCCTTCGCAAATGAGCAAAACCCCCGCCACGGCCACGACCGCCCGCCAGGACTTCGTCGGCTTCCTTAACGCGATCGGGAACGTCCACGCCGATAAGGTCAACCCGGCCTTTAAATCCCGCTACGCTTCCCTGCCCGAAATCCTGGACAGCGTTAAGTCCGTAGCGAAGGGGTTTAACCTGGCCGTCCAGCAAACCCTTTCCTCCAACGACGGGACGATCCGCGTAACGACTGACATTCTCCACGCCGACGGCTCCACCTTCCCCGGCGGTTCCGTTGCCTTCAAGTCGGACGGACTCAACCCCCAGCAGCTCGCGTCCGCGACGACCTATCTGCGCCGGCTTTGCCTTAAAACGGCCGTAGGCATAGAAACGGACGTCGACGACGACGCGGCCGCCGCTTCCCGCCCTATGCCGGCCAAGCCCGCCGCCCCCGCCGGCCCCTGGTATTCTTTCCTTTCCGCCCTGGAAGCCGAACGCGCCCACGCCTATTGCGTTAAGAAGGGGTGGCTGCCGCCCTCCGCCGAAGACCTGGCCGAACTGCCCCAGGACAAGGTCGACGCGATCCTTTCAAATAAGGCCGCCTTCGTCTCCGCGATTAACCGATGAAGCCCCGACTGAACCACGGCGACGCCAAGGCCGCCGCCTTCGACGGTTGGCGCCGGCAAATGTCGGCCCGCGAAGTCGCCCGGTCCTATGGGATTAACATTAATTCCGTCTACCACGCCGCCCGCCGAATCGGAATCCAGCTGCGCCCGGTGATTAACCGCCCCGCCGGCAAACGCGCCGCCTGATGTATCGCCCCCCGCTTAATCTCCTGGCTATGGCCGCAAAGATGCCGCGGGAATCCCACGCCCTTTTCGTCATCGCGGACGGGAAAGTCCTTAACCCCGAATTTGTCGTCTGGGATCGCGACAGTTACCGGGAAGAACTTTGGAAGCTGAAGCGCCGCGGCCTACGCGTCGACGGCCGACATATTGAGTTTATCGCGAAGCACGGCCAGGAATACGAACGGATTAACATTAACGCCATATGAGCAAACCGACCCCCCCCATTCCCTCCGCGGTCCTTAAGAAAGCGAACGTTAACCGCGAATTGGACGGCTTTGTCCTGCTTACCTGGTTCGACTCCCTTTGCTTTACCGAAGTCACCGCCAAGACGAAGCGACAGTTTCAGACCTACCTTGCTTTCTGGAAGAAGGACACCCTCCCGACGCTGCGCAAGGACACCCGCTATTTTATCCGGCTAGGCGCGGAAGCCCCCCTTATCGAAACCACCCGCAACAAGCTATGACCAACCGCGACCTGATCCGCCGGCTGCTGGAAACCGTTAAAAACAACCTGTCCGACCTGGACTACTATTGCGAAACGGAAATTATCGGGGAAGACGCCCGCCACCTAGACGCCGATATCAAAGGCGCGACCCGGCAAGCGCTCTACGTCGACCCCGAGAAGCTGGAGGAATCCTTTCAGCTTAAACCCCTCTACGATCGCCTTAAGTCTATTCAATGCACCTTGCGGATACTCCGAAACAACCTGGACCTGTCCGACAAGGCGATTGAATCCGCCCTGGAGTCCTGTCAGCTAATCGGCGCGGAAGTCGAAGAAACGAACAAGCCCGACGACGACCTCTAAACCTTTCCCAATATGCCCCTGATCCAAACCCGCGACGAATACCGCGCCCTTAAAGCGCTCAACTACTCTGGTAGCAAAGAGCTGCTTAAATCGGCCGCCCATTACCAGGCCTACCTGACCAAGCCCCAGGAAGAAACGAAGGCGCTTAAGATCGGGACGGCCGTCCACGCTTACGTCTTACAGCCGGACGTCGCCTTTGCGACCTACGCCGTCGCCCCCGAAGTCGACCGCCGCACGAAAGACGGGAAGGCCGCCTGGGAAACGTTCGTGGCCGCCAACGCCGGAAAAGTCGTCCTGACCGAAGACGAAAACGCCCTAGTCGCCGGCGTCTCTAATTCTATGCGGTCGACCCTTAAGACCCTAGGAGTCGGCGCGGTCGCTACGGAACTTATGATCTCCGGCGAATACTGCGGAACGCCGGTTAAAGCCGCTATCGACCTGGTAGGTTCCGACGGCTACCTCTACGACCTGAAGACTTGCGAAGACGCTAGCCCGAAGGGTTTCCTTTCGGCCGTCCGCGCCTATCGCTATAACCTCCAGGCCTACCTTTACCGGCTCCTTTACGAACAACATAGCAAAACCAAGGTCCGCGGTTTCCGCTTCATCGCGACCGAAAAGGCCGGCGACGGCTTCTACCCTACCGCGGTTTATGAGCTGGGGCCGGAGCTTATGACTTACGCAATTAGCGATTTCAATCAGGCCGCGACCCTTTACAAGACTTGCGCCGCCCTGGACGAATGGCCGGCCTACCCGCTGGACGTGCAGACTATCGACGTCAACGCGCCGGCCAAGGCCGCCGAATCCATTAACTTTGCCTAATCCAAACCTATGAACCAACCCAACGCCGACCGTCCCCCCCTTACCCCTATCAGCGTCCCCGGCGTCTACCGGCTGCGCCTGTCCAAGCCGAAGATTGAAAAGGTCAAGATGCACGAAGACGGGACGGTTTCCGCCCGCCTTTTCTTCGTCGACGCGGCCGGCCAATGCCTGTCCAAGAACTACGGGACTAAATACCATACCAAGGCGCTGGCTATGCTTGTCGGCCGGATCACCGGCAGCTTTGCCCAGGAAATCCGCCAAGGCGCCACGGTGGCCGAATTCCTGGACTACATCGCCCCGGCCTGTAACGTTATTACCGATATCGGCGTCGACGTCACGCCGGACGGGGATTGGCAAGGCCGCCCCCAATACAAATATAAGCTGACGTTCGGGAAAGGTTCGGTGAAGCCGGCCGTCCCCGAAAAGCCGGCCGACGGCGCAATCGACTTCTAACCGATGCGCGAAGTCCTGGGCGGGATGTTCCTGGTTATGTTCACCCTGAAGCTTCTGGGAATAACGGAAGTCTCCTGGTGGATCGTCACGGCCCCGCTTTGGGCGCCGCTTTCGGTTGTCCTAGTTATCGTCGCTTGTTGCGGCGTCGTCATCGGTTCGGTTTCCCTCTGGGAAATGTATCAGAAGCGGAAAGCCGATCAAAAGCGGAGGGAGCTGCTTAACCAGCTATGAGCGCCGCGCTACGTTACCGGGTAGCCGACAACCAGGCGCAGCTGACCCTAGGCGGAAACGTCCTGATCGTCGACCCGGCCGGCCCGCTGGTCGAATACGCGGACTATGCCCGCTTAAAGGAAAAGTCCGCTTGCCAGACCGAAGCGCTTAACGCTTTCGATAACAAACTGCGCCAAGCCGAAGCCCAGGTCGAACGGCTAGAGATTGAAAACGAACATCTTCAAAATACGCTTAACCGTTACGCCCTTGAAGACGTCCGTTGGCAAGTAAAGGTCGAACGGCTGCGCACGGCCGGCGACAATATAGTCCGTCTATGGTCAAGCGGAACGGGGACTGATCTGGAAAACTTCACGCAAGCGCTTTGGCTTTGGACGACCGCAAAACAAACCAAACCAACCGAATGAGCGAACGCTTTGAAGCCCTGGGTAATTACGTCTACGAAAAAGGCGAACGCATCGGCGCAACCCCGGAAGAATCCGCTATTAATCTAGCGCGGAAACTTAACGCTTACCAAATGCGTATCGAGCGCCTGAAAGAAGAAACCCGCCGGCTCCGCAAGGCCGGGAATAACCTTCACGGTTTCCTTATTAACTACATTGTCGATAACCGCCTTTCATCGGCATACCTGGACAAACTAGACAATGAATGGTTGAACGCCGCCAAAAACGGAAACCTGACTAATTGAAAGTCTGACGCCGACTAATTTAAAGACCCTATGTCTAAACCTACCATCGTCCTGCTTTGCGGTTACGCCCGCGCCGGCAAAGATACGTTTGCCCTTGGAATGTCCAAGGCCGCCGAACCTAATCTGATCCGAACGTCGTTTGCTTACGCGCTCAAGGACGCCGGCGACTTATACCTGGCGAAGCTAGGGGTTTGCGACGCCGATAACAGCTTCTTTTCGGAACGGTTCAAACTAGCTCACCGCGCCTTTCTGGTCGAAGCCGGCCGCACGGCCCGCGCCGTTAACCAGGACGTCTTCGCTAACGCCCTAGTCGCCCGCGTCGCCGGCTACGAAAAGACGCACGTCGCCGTTACCGATTGGCGCTACCGAAACGAATACGAAGTTATTCAGCGCACCCTTGGCGCCGCCGGCTGGACGGTTCGGACCGTCTGGCTGGAAACAATCGGGACGTTCGCCGCCAACGAGGAAGAAGCCCTGACTATCGCGGACATTCGGCGCAACCTCCCCTTTGATTACGAATTCTATTTCCGCGCCAATTCCCCCGAAGCCGTAAAAGAAGAAGGGAAGCGGTTCGCCGCGACCCTCCGGCTATGATCGACGACGCGGGAATGGCCGGCGCTAACGAACGCCGCCGCCGCCTGACGTTCGTCGAACGCTGCCTAATCCTGGGAATCGACCTGGACCGCGCCCACTTCCTAGCCGCTTGCGCCCGCGGCGAGAACGCCCGGAAGACGAAGAACGAAGGGATATATATCCCTTACGACGATAACGTCCAGCTGCGCGAAGCCGCCCGCCTAGGAATCAACGCCCTGGACACGGCCCGGATGATGGGACTTCCCCTGGCCGACGTGCTTTCCCGCGGAATCGTCTTTCCGGCAAAGTCTACCCACCCGATCCCCGAAGGGTTTTACGTCCATAACCTTTTCACCCCTGACACCGGCCAAACCGAATGAGCAAACCAACCCGCTTCGTCTTCGCGTCCGACAGTCACGGGGATATGGCCGACCCCGAAGCCCTAGAAGCTTTGTTCGCCTTTTGTAAGGATTACCTACGCCCTGGGGATATCCGCGTCGCCGGCGGGGACCACTTCGACTTCCGCGCCCTTCGCCGGGGAGTCGGCCACGGTGACGCCGAGTCCGGGGAATCCCTTAAAGACGATATCGACGCCGGAAAAGACTTCCTGCGCCGCTTCCGCCCGACGGTCTATCTATGGGGAAACCACGAACACCGCCTGGACAACCTAATCAGCTCGTCCGCGTCCGCTATGGTCCGCGATTATTGCCAAGACATTAAAGACGATATCAACCGCACGGCCCGCGCAGCTGGGGCAAAAACAATCCTGCCCTACCACGCCGAAAAGGGAGTCTACCGCCTAGGGCCGGTCGCCTTTATTCACGGATACGCGCACAGCGAGACGGCCACCGTAAAGCAAGGACTCCATTACGCGGTCGCCGGCGGCGCCCTGATCCACGGCCATACGCATAACCTGGCTAGCATCGCCCTAACGAAACACGGTTCCGGGAACGCCTTCAGCGCCGGCTGCCTTTGCCTTAAGGAAGAAATGGGATACGCGTCCCACCGCCTAGCAACGTCCCGCTGGGGTTCCGGCTTCGTCGCCGGCTGGGTCGACGGCCGCGACTACAAAGCCCACCTAATCCACAAAGTCGGAAACCGCTGGGTCTGGTCCGCCGACCTCCGTTTCTTCACCCCGAAATCCCGACGCTAATGGCCCGCCAAGGCAAACGCCCCAAACTGACCGACGCTACCTTCCGCGCTATCGTCGCGGAGCTTCAGAACCAGGCCGAGACGCCGCCCAAAGGTTTCCTGACCCGCGACGAATGGTCCAAGAAATGGGAACTAGGCCGGACGGCTACGGCCAAATATCTAGACGAAGGGGTTAAAGCCGGCGTCCTAGAGACTATCCTGATTCGCCGCGATCTAGGCGCTTACGTCCGCCGCGTCCCCCATTGGGGACTAGTCGCCGGGAAACGGAAGCGACTTAAAGGAACTTGACGGACGACCCGACGACGCCCACCGTCGGCCGCCTATGCCTCCCCCTAACGCGTCGCCAGAAGCGGAGCGCCACCTTCTAGGCGTCCTTATCCGCGACGCCCTACCCTTCCCGCCCGACCTTGTCCCCGCGGACTTCTACGAACCAAAGCTGCAAGACGTCGCTTACGCGATCCGCGCCGTAGAAGACCAGGGAGGACAAGCGGACGAACTATCGGTTATCCTTTATCTGCGGTCTACCCCGTTCGACTCCCCGGACGCTTTCGTTTCCAGCCTAACGACGGACGTCGGCTTTTCCGCCTATAACCCCGCCTGGGCCGGCGAAGTCCGCCGGCAATCCCTTTTGCGGTCCATCGCGGAAACGACCGCCAAGGCCGCCGCCCTGGCAGCGGACCCGGCCGCCGACCCTGAAGCCGTCCTAGCCTTCACCGCCGGCCAACTGAAAGCCGCGACCGAACGCGCAAAGAAGTCCGACGCCGGCGTCGTCGCTATGGACTTCGACGCCCTGGAGACGTTCGACCGCAAAGCCGACCCTAATTGCGTTATCGGTTCGCGCTGGATGTGCCGCGGTTACTCCTGCCTTTTGGTTTCCCAATCCGGCGTCGGGAAGTCGTCCTTTAGTCTTCAATTTATGATCTGCCTAGCGCTTCGGAAATCATTCTTCGGAATCGAGGCCAAGCGCCCCCTTAAAGTCCTTTTCCTGCAAAACGAGAACGACGAAGGGGACGTCAGCGAAGCCCTCCAGGACATTACGGGAGGAATGAACCTACATTTTCCCGAACGTCAGCAGCTTAAACAAAACCTAGTTATCTACCGGCTTAAGCGCTTCACCGGGCAAGACTTCCTGGACAAGATGCGCGACCTTATCCGACTCCACGCCGCGGACGTCGTCGTTATCGACCCCCTTATGGCATTTATCGGGATTCCGGCCGCCGATCAGGAAGCTATGACCGATTGGTGTCGCCGCGGCCTGGACGCCGTCCTGACCGAAACCGGCGCTGTCCTATTCGCCGTTCACCATACGACGAAGCCGCGATCCGCCAAGGACAAGGAAGGACAGACGGCCGCCGACCTTGCCTACTCCGGCGCGGGAGCTAGCGAGCTGGTTAACTATATGCGGGAAGTCGCGGTCCTGGAGCGCTGCGCCGGAGAGGAACCCGTCTTTAAATTCAGCCTGACCAAGCGCCGCGGCCGGTCCGACCTTCGGGACAATAACGGGGACTTCGCCCCCTCAATCTACGTCCGCCACTCCCCGACCCGCGGCGTTATCCGCTGGGAACGGTCCACCCCGCCGACGCAGGATAGCGATTCCAGCCCTTCCAAGGGGTCTAGGAGACGCTTTGACAAGGAATAAGGGGGAGGACAGCCTTAACCGCCTACCCCCGTCTTAAATCGCCTTCTAGATGCCTACGCCCTGCCGGCATACTTCCGTAGTATTACCCCTTACGGGGAATACAAGCCCCTTCCCCCTCCGCCTGACGGCTACGGGTCGGGGCTATTTAATCCGAACCTATGCCGAGAAAACCCCACAAGTTTAGCCGCGCCCAGATATCGGCCATTAACCGCGGGAAATATTGGGCGACCAAATGGCGACTTATGCCTGGTCAAATGGAACGCGCCCGGAGGAAGGCCGGGAAAGAGTCAGTCAAGGAAAGGGAAAGACAGCGACTCAATATCCAAGACGACCTTAAGTCCTGGCCGGAAACCCTGACGACTAAAGAGCTTAACGACCTGATCGCCGGCTATATCCCGAAAGACTATAACCCTAGGTCATTCGTTAACCGTCTTCGACGTTACCGATTCTTTATCTTCGACCAGATGAAAGCCCTATGGGTCAACCAATGCCGGCCTAGTGGACAACCCGTCAACCCTTCGGCCGGTGTTTAGTGTATTATATGCCCTATCGCTTCCGACGTTTCCAAGGCCTGGCGCAGCTGGTGGTCTAAATTGACCGCATCGGAACGCCGTCGGCTAGTGGACGCCGGCTGCTTTAACGCCGACGATCCAAGCGACGCGACGCCGCCAGGGGACGCCCAGCGAATCAATACGAACCGTTACGACTTCCAAAGGATGGAGGAAGAAGGCGCTTACGCGGCGGACGGTCAGGAACGCGGGAAGCTGCGCGACGAGCTGCGGGACAGGTCAGCGGCCGAACAAGTCCAAGCGGACGAAGACCAGGCCGCGCCGGCCGACCCGCGTATCGCGGAGCTGGACCTTGCGTCGCTTCGCTTGCGGGCGACTATTGAATTTATCCTGGCCGGTTGCGATCAGTCGTCCGACCCGGAGATGAGACTGAAAGCGGATATTATTCGGATTGTTATCGGGGAGGGAAGTCCGCCCAGGATGACGGTCCTAGCCAAGCGCCACGGCTTTAGCCGCGCGGCCGTATCCCTACGCTGTCGGACTTTGCTCCGTCAGCTCGCTATCGAGCCGTCGCGGTTTATGCGCCCGGAAGACGAAGTCCGTAATATGCGGATTTCCGCCATTTTTCGCGGCTTTTCCGCTTCCCCTACCCCTCCCCCCATAGGAAATCTATTAAAAAGGGGGGGTATTTCCACTTCCGCGGGCCGACTTCGCTCCGTTGGGACAAAAGGTCACCAAAACCTTAAGGGTAAAGGGAAGCCGCGTCACGCCGGCAACTAACGATGGCTAAAAAAGATAAAGACCGTTTAACGGAAACGACTTTGGACGTTATTTTTTCTACCGCGATGATCGAGGGAGAAACGGAAACGATGGAAGGAGTCAGCGCCCGCCAGATTCGCAACGCGGCGAAAGCCAATATGATTTCCCGACTGAAGAAACAAGAGGCGAAGACTTTCTTTGACCGGCTGCCGGCCGCGGGCGAATACTTCCACACAATCAGCAACGGCTCCTTTGATTATTGGTCCGTGCTTTCGGTGCTTATCGACCTTTGCCCCGCGCCGGTGGACGAAGCTTATATTTCCACCTGGACGCTTAACCACAATACTTGCAAGGAACTGTTTGAAGTCCTGGACGCCGGCAAGGTCCGCAAGGTTTGGCTATTGTCGGGACTCTATTTCAAGAAACGGGAACCCGCGGTTTATGCCCGCCTAGCGACCGGCCTTGCGGAGC
>Ga0222712_10001258_pt1 | contig 32023 bp, 30 predicted proteins | sample C33_657DmetaG_FD_165043 | JGI IMG/M metagenome (GOLD analysis project Ga0222712, IMG submission 165043) | Estuarine water microbial communities from San Francisco Bay, California, United States - C33_657D | ecosystem: Environmental > Aquatic > Marine > Unclassified | place: USA: California...
CATTTTTGACAAGAATAAATTCTACCTGAAAAATACAGCTGTAGTTGAGCAGATGGCAAGAATCAACACCCTTGTTTTCGACAAAACAGGCACCATTACTGCTCCTGAAGGTTTTCGCATCAGTTTTGAAGGCAATCTTAGCTATGAAGAACAATGTATGATCAGTTCATTGGCACGAAATTCAGGACATCCGCTGAGTAGGGAGCTAGTCAAGTGGATGAAAATCAATGAATATTTTACTGTCAGTTCCTATCAGGAGATTCCTGGCAAAGGCATTGAAGGTATAGTGAATAATAAAATTTTGCGAATTGGAAGTGCTTCATTTATTAATATAAGATCAGACAAGAAAGACACAGGAACCATTTATATTCAGATCGGCGAGCATTATGCCGGTTATTTCAGTTTTAGACAATACTGGCGTCCTGGATTAAAAGAACTCTTCTCCAAGTTAGGGAGCAAGCTGAATATGCATTTACTTTCTGGAGACCAGGATTCTGAACGTGAATTTTTACTTCCAGCATTCCCATGGGAAGATCAAATGCATTTTAAGCAAAGTCCGCAGGACAAACTGAACTACATCCATGCACTTCAGCAAAAAAACTACAAAGTAATGATGCTTGGAGATGGATTAAATGATGCAGGAGCACTCAAACAAAGTGATCTTGGAATTGCTGTTACTGATAACATCAATAACTTCTCGCCAGGATGTGATGCCATACTAGATGGAGCAGAATTTGAAAAGCTGCCTAACTTTTTTCAGCAGGCTAAAGATGCCATGAAGGTCATTCATATCAGCTTTGGTATTTCAACAATATACAATGCAGTAGGTTTATTCTTTGCTGTACAAGGCTTATTATCACCACTTTATGCAGCTATTTTAATGCCATTAAGTACCGTTACCATTATTTCATTTACCAGTACTGCAACTCATTTATTTGCACGTAAAAACAAATTAACATGAACATCTTATACTTCCTAATTGGTTGCAGTGTGTTTTTAGCGCTCATATTTCTATTCGCATTCTTTTGGGCCATGAAAAATGGACAGAATGATGATACCTACACACCAGCGGTAAGAATTCTATTTGATGATGAACTACCAATTGAAAACAAAAAGTGACGAGAATCAATTTTAAAAATAAGTTCTGTCACATCATTGTCACGTCAGGCAAATTAGCTTTACCTCATAAATAAAATCGTATTGTATGCTTGAAAAATTCAACTATGACAACAAAATTGTAAGGAATTTCGCAATTGCAACCGTAATATGGGGTCTTGTCGGAATGCTTGTAGGTCTGTTGGTAGCCATGCAACTCTTTAAACCGGAGATGAACCTTGGAAACCAGTACACTACTTTTGGTCGTATTCGTCCCTTACATACCAATGCAGTAATATTCGCATTCGTAGGAAATGGAATCTTCATGGGTGTTTATTACTCATTGCAACGGCTTTTAAAAGCCAGAATGTTCAGCGACATGCTTAGCAGTATTCACTTTTGGGCTTGGCAGCTCATTATTGTTTCTGCAGCGCTCACCTTACCATTGGGCTTAACCACATCGCATGAATATGCAGAATTAGAATGGCCGATTGATATCGCGATCACGCTAATCTGGGTAGTTTTTGGCATTAACATGTTCGGAACCATTATTAAACGTAGAGAGCGCCACATGTACGTTGCTATCTGGTTTTACATTGCTACGTTTGTAACTGTTGCGGTATTGCATATTGTTAATTCATTCCAATTACCAATTTCAGCATTTAAGAGTTATTATATCTATGCCGGTGTTCAGGATGCGCTTGTTCAATGGTGGTATGGTCATAATGCAGTTGCATTCTTTTTGACCACACCTTATCTGGGAATGATGTATTACTTTCTTCCTAAATTGGCACAGCGACCGGTTTATTCTTATAAATTAAGTATTCTGCACTTCTGGTCATTGATATTTATCTATATCTGGGCAGGCCCTCACCATTTATTATATTCATCCTTACCAGATTGGGCTCAATCTTTAGGAGTTGCGTTCTCAATCATGCTGATCGCACCAAGTTGGGGAGGTATGATTAATGGATTATTAACGCTAAGAGGTGCATGGGATAAAGTTCGTGAAGACACTAACCTCAAGTTCATGGTTGTTGGAATCACAGCTTATGGTATGTCGACTTTCGAAGGCCCGATGTTATCCTTAAAACAAGTGAATGCAATAGCTCACTTCACTGATTGGATAGTAGCCCACGTTCACGTTGGAGCACTTGGATGGAACGGTTTCTTAACCTTTGCAATTCTATATTGGCTAATACCAAGAATTTACCGCACAGAGATCTTTTCTAAAAAGCTTGTTGCCTTCCACTTTTGGATTGGAACACTTGGTATTCTTTTCTATGCTATACCTATGTACCTATCTGGTTTTACTCAGGGATTGATGTGGAAAGAATTTACTCCTGAAGGAATGTTAAAATATCCAAACTTCCTTGAAACTACTCTTCAACTTTTACCAATGCATATTTTCAGGACAATAGGCGGAACATTATACCTAACTGGTGTAATAGTAATGACCTATAACCTGATCAAGACCGCAAAAAGTGGTATTTTACTTGCAGATGAGCCTGCAGAAGCTATGGCATTAGAACCTGCTTATGCTCCTATTGGTTCAGAAAAAACCTGGCATCGTTCTTTGGAACGTAAACCAATGTATTTTCTGGTGCTTTCACTAATCGTTATTTTGATCGGTGGAATGGTTGAGATGATGCCTACGTTCATGATCTCATCAAATATTCCAACAATAACCAGTGTAAAACCTTATACGCCACTTGAATTACAAGGCCGTGATTTATATATCCGTGAAGGTTGTGTAAACTGCCACTCCCAAATGGTTAGACCATTCCGTTCTGAGACCGAACGTTATGGTGAATACAGTAAAGCGGGAGAATTCGTGTATGACCATCCATTTTTATGGGGATCTAAGCGAACCGGACCAGACCTTCATCGTGAGGGTGGAAAATATTCCAATGCATGGCAATACAATCACATGATGGATCCAACAACCATGTCTCCTGGCAGTATCATGCCACCTTACAACTGGCTGGGTGAACAAACGCTGGATACCACAACAACTGTAGCAAAGATAAACGCAATGAGAACTCTGGGTGTGCCTTATGCTCCTTTATATGAACAGCAAGCAAATGCAGACCTTCAAAAACAAGCTGAAGAGATCACCGCTAACCTGCTTAAGGAAAACATTAAGGTAAGTAGTGATAAAGAGATCATTGCAATTATTGCTTATCTGCAACGACTTGGTACCGACATCAAAGTTGGCAATGTTGCTTTGCAACCTTCAAAATAATAAACAAAGGACAATTAATTAACAACAAAGGACATGTTCAGACAATTTATTGATAAATCCACCGGCGCAGATGTCTATCTGATAACTTCACTTGGAATCTTTTTTGTGTTTTTCATTATAGTTACGGTATTGCTATTTACTATGAATAAAAAACACGTGAACTATATGAGTGAGCTTCCATTAACTGACACTAAAGAATAGAATTATGAAACGTTTAATTTTTATATTCACACTACTTTTTGTAAATAATTCTGTTTGGGCTGTTGTTACACCTGCAGATGGAACTACTGGAAATATTTATACTGAAATACTCCTAGTCTTATTTCTTGTAGCCCTCCTTTTACTTATCGTTTCACTTGTTTTACTTAAAACAGTGCGGGTTATGGCCAATGAAATCAAGTCGCCAGGAATTATATCAGCTGCTGAACCAACCAAAATGCTGGAATACGAAGAATGGTTAGCTGCAGAAAAATCTGAAAAAACAAGCAAACAAAGTGTTTGGAATAAACTGATTGGACTTAGGCCTATTGCAGAAGAAAAGGACATGATGCTTGAACATGATTTTGATGGCATCACAGAACTTGATAACCCAACTCCAGTATGGTTCAATGCAATATTTTATTCCTCAATTCTGTTTGCCGTTATTTACCTACTTAATTATCATGTATTGGAGTGGAGTCCATTACAGGATGAAGAATATGCGATTGAAATGAAAGCCGCAGAGGCCTCTAAAGGTGTATTGTTAGCTAAAGCAGGAAACCTGATTGATGAAACCACTGTAAAAGTTGATGGCGACGCCGGTGTATTGGCTGCTGGCAAAACTGTTTATATGCAAAATTGTGTCGCCTGTCATGCACCCGATGGTGGAGGAACAGTTGGGCCAAACTTAACTGATGAGTATTGGATTCACGGAGGAACGGTTAACAACATCTTTAAGACCATTAAATATGGTATCCCTGAAAAGGGTATGATTTCATGGGAGAAAACTCTCACAGTAAAACAAACATCGGATGTATCGAACTTTATCCTATCTCTGCAAGGTACTAAACCAGCTAATCCTAAAGAACCCCAAGGAACTAAAATGTAAATAATAATACACTCTATATCAACCCGGCCTCCTATTCATGAGCCGGGTTTTTTTATTAGATTATTATTGCTGTTGGATACTTTTTTTACGTCTTCCAGAACTTACATAGAATAAAATAAATCCTGAAAAGATTGTAAACAGCCCAAAAATTGAAAAGCCTCTAAGTAAAATATTCCCGAAATTATCACGTCCCTGATAATCCATTGTATGAAGCATCCATAAAAAATCAAAGATTCGCCACTTATCATTCCTGATCTTTTGAATGGTACCCAACTCTGTTGCTACAAACACGGTTGCCTTGCTGGGATGGTCAAAACTAATAGCATAAGCTGGTAAAGGCCCTGAACGATATTCATGATGAGTAGATGTTTCAGTCAAAAGCTTTACCTCCCGAATTTTTGTACTCCCAATAAAGCCCTCTTTTGCAATTGCAATAGCTTCAAATTCATTTAATGGTCCGCGAAGTTCGCCGGTAATTGCATTAGCCAGTTGAACCCTAAATTCTGGCGTTTTAGAATGATTAGTATGAGTTAGACCCAATTTCTCTTTGATCAATAACTGATAAAAGGGTTCCCCTGATAGTTGAATTAACTTAAGGTCATTTATAGAATCTACATTCTGACCGACGCTTTTCATCTTTTCAATGACTGCAGAGGGAGAAATAAAACTGGACTTGATGGAAATTAAGGGAGTTGGCCTCCTATTCAGGTCGCCATGTATCTCATCCATATTACTCCAACTAAAATAGATCCCTCCTATGGTCCAGAATAAAAATTGTATTCCCAGTAAAAGACCAAGGTAGCGATGTATTTTGCGTATTCTGTAGTGGAAGCTCTTTGCCATTATTGATTATTGAAAAAAAATAGAATTAATCAATAATAATAAAGATTTTAATGACTATTCAGAAATAAATTAAAAGTTTAGATCCCAGAATCTTTGATTTAATCTGCGAGCTGAAACTACCGGGTATACTTCGCGACCATTCGTTCTGATCTCTGTTGAGTAAAGAGTCTGCCGATACTTTTTCAGCATTCTGCTTCTTCTGCCCACATCCCTGGAATGGCAATAGAAGCATAAAAAATGAAACAACAATAAAAATAGGGACTCTAAAATTCATTTTGATTTTAAATTAGCATCATATTCAATGGGGATCATTCCTTCTGAATGATTATTTCTTCGGGACTGCTGGTAAGATAAATGGTTTAACACCAACAACAAAGTTCACCGTAACCTCATCACTAGTCTTTAATGTTCCCATTAATGTTTTTTTAGGTGTGACCTGAAACGTACTAAGTTTGAGTTTATGGGTACCTGCAAAGGTAATTATGCCATCATTAATTACGGTTGCGATTAGATCCATCTTAATTGCCTGAGTAATTCCTGCAATGGTAAGATTACCACTTGCCTTGACTAAATATTGATCCTTATCATCCCATGGCAATAGTTCAGATTTTACATAATGAAAGTATATTTTGTCAAATGGGTAGGATTTAAGGGTTCTATGGGCAATACGATCCATGTACGTATTTGGACTGCTTAACTTATTAACTGGTACGGTCAGACTCAACGAATTAATCGATTTTAACTGTCCGTTGATTATAGACAACTGTGACCTGCAATCCACGCTATCGGTCTTCATTTTCCAATTATAACTATTGGTAAATCCGCTAACCTCTATCAATCCAGAATGAAACCTGTAGACTTGCTGCTGACCAAGGGCAAATTGAACTGATATTAAAATTAAGACAATCAAGCTGATATACCTCAATTTAAACGGAAATGATCTGATATTTATTTTCATTCTGTAAAGCTTAAAATTGTCCAAATTTTCAAAAGCATACTCAAACACTCTATTTACAACCTTTTACATAAAAATCGAATTAAAATTTAAACCTAGATTCGAACAACCATTTAAATGGTTTGATTCTTTCTTCAACTTTTAATCCATGTCGTTTTATACTTTCTTCCTTGATCAATTCAACCGCCTCTTCAATAGAATCTGTCACTAGAAAGAGACTTAAATCCGCTTCAGTTATAGTACCTTTTTCTTTCATTAAATACGTATGTTCAATTAATTTTTGGTGAAAGTCCTTGCAAAAGATAATTACTGGGAAATCACCAATTTTTTTGGTCTGTATCAGCGTTATAGCTTCAAAATATTCATCCAGTGTCCCAAATCCTCCGGGCATGACCACAAAAGCGAAAGAATACTTTACCAAAAGAACTTTTCTTACAAAGAAATGTTTTATTTCCACCCATTTATCAAGGTATGGATTGGGATCTTGCTCTTTTGGAAGTTGAATATTACAACCTACTGAGCGTCCTCCTACATCTTTTGCCCCTCGGTTTGCGGCTTCCATGATTCCGGGGCCACCACCTGTCATGATAGTAAAACCAAGCTTTGCAAATTCTGCAGTTGCTTTTCTTGTAAATTTATAATATTCATGATCCTCCTTAAATCGGGCTGAGCCAAAAACAGTTATACAAGGACCTATAAAATGGAGTGCCCTGAAGCCTTTGATAAACTGAGTCAAAATATTGAAAGCAAAAAGAAATTCCTTAAAACGCGATTGCGGCCCACTGAGAAATTTTATTTCTGATTTAGTCATAACGTTATTGTAATTTTTTAAAAATCTCAGGCTTCGCCTGCAATAAATACAAATTCTCTGATTTACCATCTTTGGCCCATTCCATACTTACAGGGCCGTTATAATAATTTTCTAGTATAATACCCCAATTAGCAATTAAAATCACTTCTTGATCAGATAAAATAAATTGATTACGCTTTTCAACAGGAGTATTAACCGTATGAATTTCATGATCAATTTGATGCACAATCATATAATTTTTGCTCCCAAGTTTTTTCTGAATAATTGACTTAATCCCTGTTGATATTGAAGGTTTATAAATTATAAATTCGTCGTGAACTACACTTTTCTGAAGTTTGTTTTCATGAAGGCCCCAAATTCCAGAAATATGAATTACATCGGCAAAACCTGTTTCAGGATCAGAAGTATATGCAACACCGGAACAAGATTTTTCGGAACCGACCATTCTTTGCACACAAACTGCCATGGCCTGATGCATAGAAGCTTTTTCAATTAAAGCTGAATCTGAAAAAAGAGATGCAAAACATTTTTTTACTGTTTCTATTAACTCTCTTTCACCTTTAATATTAAGGAAGGTTTCATACAAATCTTTGCTGGATTGATGAGTTTTTTCAAAGCTTATTTCGCTACTTCGAACAGCTACTTCAATAGGAGAATCGGAACAAAGATCACGGTATGCAGCTATTATTGCATCATCTATATCCCCAGGCATTCGTGCGCCAAGAATTAGTGACCTGGCTTTTAAGCCAATTTTATTAACACTTCCTAAATTATTTCTATCTAAAGTGGCTATCAGCTTATCATGCACGCCATCCAGCTTATTATATTCAATAAATCGTTTATATGCACTTGCAGTAATTGCAAAGCCATCGGGCACTCTAATCTCCTGAAGTTCAGGGTGGGTAAACATCTCACCTAAAAATGCATTTTTAACACCAACTTCTTCAGTATCAGAAACTGAGATGTTTTTTAGTCTTAAAACATAATCCTTCATAATCTTGAAATTATTTATGCTAATGCACCAGGTTACTATGCTTGAATCTTTCTATAAATAAGAATCTAAATTCTTACTATACGAAAGTGCAATGAATATCCCCCTTTTTTAATGATTCTTGTTATCAATTAAAATGATATAAATCATACTCTAGGATCAACTATATACCAACTTTTACATCAGATTAAAAACAAGGCAAGAAAATTTAATATGCCATTTAAAGCATAAAAAAGCAGTTTTTTCAAAATTTCTATAGAAAAATTAACATGGCTGAAGCACCTAATTTCAGGGATCATCTTCCTTCTATTAAAGATACCGAGAATAAAAGAAAATGGATGTACCCACAAATCATTAAGGGCAAACTATATCAATACCGGGACAAGGTTAGCTATTTTCTTCTTTTACTTCTTTTCGGCGGGCCATTCATAAAAATAAATGGAGAACAGTTGATCCTTCTCAATGTAATTGAACGAAAATTTGTGTTTTTTGGTGTAATCTTTTGGCCACAGGACTTCTACCTTTTTGTTTTAGCAATACTTACATTCATGGTCTTTATAGTCATGTTTACTGCCATATTCGGAAGGGCATGGTGTGGCTGGGCATGTCCGCAAACCATTTTTATGGAGATGGTTTTCAGAAAAGTTGAAAACTGGATCGAAGGAGATTATATACATCAGCAAAAACTTGATTCAGGACCTTTAAGTTTAGAGAAAATCCTAAAAAAGGGATCTAAACATTTCATTTTCATCCTAATCTCCTTCTTCATCGCCAATATTTTTCTGGCCTATATCATAGGGTCAGACGAATTGATCAAAATAATGACAGCTCCAATCGGGGAGCACACTTCAGGATTTTTATCAATATGGATCTTCACTTTTGTATTCTATATTGTCTTTTCATATATCAGAGAGCTAGTTTGTACAGTTATTTGTCCGTATGGAAGACTTCAGGGAGTACTCCTCGACAATCAGAGTATAATTGTAGCCTATGATTATGAGCGTGGTGAACCAAGAGGTAAAGTATTAAAAAATACAGATCAGCATATTGGTGATTGTATAGATTGCAAACTATGCATTCATGTTTGTCCAACTGGAATAGATATCCGAAATGGCACTCAACTTGAATGTATCAATTGTACTGCATGTATTGATGCATGCGACATGGTGATGGAAAAAATTCATCGTCCAAGCAGGCTCATCGGATTTATGTCTGAAGATCAGATCAAATCAAAAACCGGATTCAGAGTAAGCAAAAAAGTATATGCATACTCTGTTGTTTTCCTTATTCTGGTAACTGTATTAAGCTACTTATTGTTTAGCAGAAGTGATATTGAAACTACTGTATTACGTGCTGGTGGAACCTTGTATCAGTTAAGAGATAATGGAACTGTCAGTAACCTTTACAATGCTGAATTAGTCAATAAAACTTCAGGAATTGTTAATTTTGAAATGAAAGCAGAGGATGATGATGTTAAAATTCAATTTATCCGTAAAGAGTCCCAAATAAAAAAGGGAAGTATTGTAAAAGTGACTTTCTTTGTGATCAGACCTCAGAAAGATATTGAAAAGTATAAATCAGAGATAGAACTTGAGATATTTTCAAATGGCAAGAAAATAGATGAGGTAAAAACAAATTTTATAGCACCACCAAATTAAATAAGATGAACTGGGGAACAAAATTGGTAATAGGAATGGGATTATTTATGGCATTCATTATTACTCTTGCAGTATTGATGATTAGAAGCGGTTCAGATGATTTGGTAGACAAGGATTATTATCAAAAAGGCATTGAATATGATAAGGATTATGACCGTAAAAGTCAAATGCAGAAAGATCAGGCTGAACCTGAAATAAGTGTCGGAGATAGTTTAAGAATCGTTTTCAATAAACCTGCAACTGGAATCGTACGCATTCTTCACCCTTCTGATAATAAAAAAGACCGTATAGTTAGCCTGAATTCAGGAATAGCTAATGAGGTTGCACTACCCTTAAACGATATAAGAGAAGGGCACTGGAAGCTTATTATTGAATGGAAAAGTGATGAAAAAGAATACATGTTCGAAAAAAATATCACCATCGATTAATATGAGAAATCAATTTTGTAAGATTATAAAATCATAAAGAAAAATGAACTATAACGAGCTCGCATTCTTCACCGGCTTATTCGGAAGCATCCATTGCGTGGGAATGTGTGGTCCGCTGGCATTTGCAGTTCCAAGTTTTCATAAAAACCGCTGGCTGATAATTTTGGACAAGCTGGTTTACAATCTGGGTCGAACGCTAACCTATACACTTCTGGGTATTATTATCGGATTAATTGGGCGGCAATTATGGTTAGCCGGCATACAGTCATCCCTCAGTATTTTAACGGGTGTATTCATCATTCTTGCAGCAAGCTCACGAATACTTAAAATTTCTTTTGGAAATGGGAAGTGGGTTTCTAAAATGGTACAACCGTTCAACAAACTGTTATCCTATGCTATGAGGCATAAAGCAGGTCATCTGATAACCGGAATACTCAATGGTTTCCTCCCCTGTGGATTTGTTTATCTGGCCATGGCAGGGGCATTAAATACAGGAAGTGTAATGTCCTCAGCTCAATATATGTTTTTTTTCGGCTTGGGAACACTTCCTCTAATGTTGGCAGCCATGGTTAGTACCGGACTAGCTGGCCTTGCCTTTCGCAGAAGAATAAATAAGGCAATTCCTTTCGCTATGCTGGGACTTGGAGTATGGTTTATCTTGAGAGGGCTTAACCTGGATATTCCGTATTTAAGTCCCGAAAAAGTTAATGAAGGGGTTGAGGTTTGTTTCCGGATCAAGTCCGGAATGACGGAAATCTGCTAAATGGAATTATCACGCCGGACTTGATCCGGTGTCACGCCCTAACCCGCCATACTAAACAATTGCGTTTCTGGCTGTTCTGCCCAAAGTCGAGCATCAAGGGTCATGCATATATTTCTGAGGAATCGCTTCCCTAGACGAGTTACAACAAGACTATTTTCAACTATTTTAACTAAACCATCTTGTTCAAGCAACTTTGCTCTTTCAAGTCCGGCTTTAAGTGCATCATTAATTGATAAAGAAGTATCCCAATCAGTTCTTCCTTTACACATCAAATTTAAAATATGCCTTCTAATCATCAAATCCTCTTCTGTTAGATGATGTCCTTTAAATACAGGAAGCTGACCTTTGTTAATCAGATCGTAATAGTCTTCTACTTTTTTAACATTCTGGGCAAAAGCAAACCAGCTATCACTGATGGATGAAACTCCAAGGCCAATCATTAGCTGGGTATTCTGGTGAGTATAACCCATGAAATTACGATGTAGTATTCCTGAGCGTTCTGCTTTACAAAGGCTGTCAGTACGTAATGCGAAATGGTCCATGCCAATTTCCTCATAACCCATAGAAATAAACATTTGACGGCCCAGTTCGTACAATTTTTGCTTTTCAGTGACTGATGGCAGATCATCTTCAGTAAAACTTCTCTGTCCGGGTTTTATCCAGGGTACGTGTGCGTAACTGTAAAAGGCAATGCGGTCGGGCATAAGCTTTTCTACCTGCAGAATGGTATCTCCAAGACCTAAATACGTTTGAAGCGGGAGTCCGTAAATCAAGTCAAAATTTATGGAGGTATATCCTATTTCTCTTGCAAGGCTGGTAACTTTATCAACCTGCTCAAAGCTTTGCATGCGATTGATAATTTTTTGAACTTTGGGATCAAAGTCCTGTATTCCAAGGCTTAATCGGCGAAATCCAAGATCATACAAAGTAATAAGATGTTCTTCAGTTGTATTATTGGGATGAGCTTCAAAACTAAATTCAGCATCGGAATGCAGTTCTGAACCTTCCATCAATCCATTGATTAATACATTCAAATTTGCAGCATCAAAAAAGGTAGGTGTACCCCCACCAAGATGAATTTCCCTGATCAGCGGTTTTTCGCCAAATATCTCCCGATAAAGATTCCATTCTTTTAAAACTGCCTGAATATAAGGATCTTCGACCTGGTGATTTTTTGTAATTCTGGTATTACAACCACAATACGTACACAGACTTTCACAAAATGGCAAATGAACATATAAACTTATGCCGTTACTTGCATTACTCTGATTGAAAGAAAATTTAACAGATTTTTTCCATTCATTAATATCAGGAGCTGCAGTATCCCAATAAGGTACAGTAGGATAGCTGGTATAACGTGGTGCTGCCACATGATATTTATTAACGAGTTGTTGTGTAGTCATAAATAATTGATAAAAATAAAATCAAATGACGGTCAGATTTTTTTTACAACCGTCATAACAGATACATGCCTTTCCTGAACATTTACCCGAATGCCAATTATCCAGATTTTTGATGGTTAGATTTGCTATTTCTTGTAAAGCTTCCTTCGTTAAAAAAGCCTGATGAGGAGAAACAATGACATTGGGATAAGAAATTAGTTCTTCAAGAATTGCATCTTTATTTTCGTCTTTTCTGTGATCATTGAAAAACAAATTCTTTTCAAACTCATAGCCATCCAAACCGAGATAGGCAATTTTTCCACTTTTAAGGGCTTTCAGCAATTCAGCAGTTTTTATCAATTCGCCACTTCCAGTATTGATCAGCATTACACCATCCTTCATCTTGCCCAAACTTTGATTATTAATGAGATGCCTGGTATCGGGGTTTAACGCAACATGTAAGGAAATGATATCCGACTCAGCAAGGAGCTGGTCAAGATTTCTTGTTTCCACGCCATTCAGAAATTCAGGATAGTGTATGTCATAACTGATCACTTTGCATCCCAAGCCTTTATAAATAGCTGCTGTTGCCTGTCCAACATTTCCAAGGCCAATTATACCGACTGTTTTGTTGAAAAAACTGAATCCAATATGCTGATCTATTCTGAAATCAAATTCCTTGCTGCTATTTACAGTTGATACAATTTTCCGGCTTAGGGACAAGGCTAGCATAACCGCATATTCAGCGATGGACTGAGGTGAAAAAGATGGAACATTTGCAAGTTTAATTTTTCTTAAACCGGCAGCTTTCCTATCGATATGGTCTGTTTCTAATGAGCGGGTTGCAATATATTTTATGCCAAGGTCAGCCAGTTTATTAATAACGGCTTCAGAAACATCATCATTTGTAAAAACAACAACTGCTTCTTTTCCCTCTGCATACATAGCAGTTTCAAGGCTAAGCGGATTAGAAATTAAGGTAATATCATGTTGCTTTTTATTAGCACGAGCCAAAAATTCCTTTTCAAATTCCTTAATACTGTAGGCAACAACTTTCATTCTATCGTAGCTATTCCCCAAAAGTAGAATTTGGAAAGGCTATTTCTTATGAGTGAAGTCATATAGAAAAATGATCTTTGTCAGTTTTTCATCTTCAGGAGTTTCGATTGATCAATAATCTGGATCACACTACCCTTTTTTTCGATAATTCCCTCATCCTTAAAATCACTTAAAGTACGGCTCACTGTTTCAGTTGCCATTCCGGCCATTGATGCAAGGTCTTCTCTTGAAATCCGGATTTGAGATTCTCCATCAGAATCCTGATGAATTTTAGCAAGACGGATCAGGATCTCAGCCATACGCTTCCTTACAGAATGGTAAGCGAGTTGTAGCAATTGCTCTTCCTTTTCAATGAGGTTACTGGAAATTACTTTAATAAATTTCTGACCAACATCTGTATAATTATCAAGCAATTGTTTGACAATATGTTTGGGAAGGAGGCAAATGGTGGTATCTTCAGTTGCTTCTACAGTTTCATTATAATGATCGCCAGATAACATCGCTTGGATTCCGAGATATTCTTCTGAACCATACATTCCGGTCACAAGTTCTCTCCCATCTTCATTTAACTTGATAGCTTTAACTCTACCACTTAAAATCAAATAAATACCTGTTATAGAATCTCCCTCATAATAAACAATCTGTTTTTTTCTAACCAGCTTCACTTTTCGGTCGGCTATTATTTTTTTCAGTTCATCTAATCCCTGATTCTGATTTGCAAGAAGTTTAAGGCTTTCGTATGATTGGCTGTAAAAAGCTTCTAGTTTTTGCTTTTTATGAAATCGTGATTCAATGGTATTAAGCAATTCCATATCATCAAATGGCTTTGTCAAATAATCATCAGCTCCCATTTCCATACCTTTTCTCATATCAGAGCGTTCTGCCTTGGCAGTAAGAAAGATAAATGGAATATTTCCAGTATTCTGATTTTTCGAGAGCAGATACAAAACCCCATATCCATCAAGCTCGGGCATCATAATATCACAAAGGATCATATCTGGGAGATGTTGCTGGGCCAGTTCTACCCCTATTTTGCCATTTTCAGCTTGTAGTACTTCATAACCTGCCAGTTCCAGAATTTCCACTGAACTTTCTCTGATATCTTCGTTATCCTCAATAATTAGAATTTTTTTCTTCATAGAAATTTACTGTGGGAAATTTAGTGTAAAAACAGTTTTCTGATTAACAAGGCTTTTAAAGTCAACTTTACCACCCATAAGGTTAACGTATCGAAGAATTATATTCAACCCTAATCCGGTACCAGGTATGTTTCCGGTATTATTTGCTCTAAAAAAAGGCTCAAAAAGATGTTTATGATCAATTTCTGGAATGCCAATGCCATTGTCCCGAACTGTTACACTACATTCTGTATCCGTAAGCTCGGTATTAAATTCAATGAATGTATTTTCACCAGAATATTTAATTGCATTTGAAACCAAATTAACAATACAATTCCGGAGCAAATTCTGATCAAGCAAAACCATACTATGCAAACCAGTATGCTGGTAAATAATATTTTGATCTTTTTTGGCCATTAGTTGCATTTCTTCGGTGATCTCTTCTGCAAGTTTAACAATATCGAATTTAGTAAAATTAGTTTCGATTTTACCTGCCTCCAAACGCTCCAATGAAAGAAAATCATCTAGAATGGTCGTCAGATTTCCAACTGAATTTTTGATTTTACTGACATGTTTACTCACGTTTGTGTCGTCTGATTGCAATTTATACTTTTCAATCAACGAGGCCGATAGCTGAATGGAGCTCAGTGGTGTTCGAAATTCATGTGAAGCCATCGATACAAATCTACTTTTAAGCTGGTTGAGCTCTATTTCTTTTTCTAGTGATTTGCTGACAGTCTCTTTAGCTTCCTGGAGTTCAATTACCGATTTTTGCAGGGAATTGGTTCGCTCTTCTACTAATTTTTCAAGTTTAGATGCATAATGAAGAATCTTTGATTCTGCTTCTTTTTCTTTAGAAAGATCATGAATAAATCCAGCATAAATAGTTCTTCCTGAATACTTTACTTCATTTACTCCCAAACGAAATGGAAATAAAGTACCATCTTTTTTTTGTCCGTTCACATCACGGCCTTTGCCAATGATATGAGGATTACCGGTTTTTTGATAGCGTGATATGTATTCATCATGCTGATCTTTATCAGGCCTGGGCATAAGAATTGAAACATTCTTGCCAAATACTTCATCAATTGTATACCCAAACAAGGCACAAGCAGCGGGATTTATTGACTCTATCAATCCGCGCTCATCAATAGTTATAATACCATCAATTGCGTTTTCTATAATAGCATACAATAAAGCACTCTTTTCAGTCATGAGGTAAAAATACTCTTTTGATAATAAATAAAAAGGAAATTATGAATACCTAAAAGGTATGGAAATTATCATCTATTTAAAGCAAGATAAAGAAATGCTGCAAGACTTGCTCCTATCATAGGCCCAATTACAGGAATCCATGAATAAGACCATTCGCTTGATCCTTTACCTGAAATAGGAAGTATACTGTGCATGATCCTGGGGCCAAGATCTCGCACCGGGTTGATTGCATATCCTGTTGTTCCTCCCAGTGAAAGGCCGATAGCCCAAACCAGAAACATCACCGGAATAGCACCCAATGATCCAAGTCCGACAGGTGCTTTAGTATCAACTATTTCAGCATTGGTAAAATAGAAAATTACAAAAAGCAATACAAATGAGCCAATGATCTCACTGGTCAGGTTTGAAAATGTATTTCTTATTGCTGGTCCTGTGCTGAATGCCGCCAACTTTAAACCCTTATCGTCTGTAGCTAAAAAATGATCCTTGTACTTTACCCAAACGAGAAAGGATCCAAGCATTGCTCCAATCATTTGGGCAAGCATATAAGTTGGTACTTGGGCCCATTCAAATTTACCGGAGATGGCAAGCGCGATGGTCACTGCAGGGTTCAAATGTGCCCCACTATAAGGAGCTGATACTACCACGCCGACAAATACTGCCAGAGCCCATGCGGTGGTAATCACAATCCAACCACCTCCATTGCCCTTTGTTCCGGTTAAAACTACATTGGCAACTACTCCGTTACCTAATAAGATCACAAGTGCTGTTCCTATAAATTCTGCTAAAAATGGCGTCATAATTGAAGGTATTGTTTTTTCTATAAACTTACATTAGCTTTTGCTGCCTTTATCGCACGCTCCCAGCCATTAATCAATTCATCATAATTTTCAAGTTCTGCAGGCTCAAAATCTCTTTCAACTTTCCACTGTGCAGAGATCTCTTCCACATCTTTCCAGAAACCTGTTGCCAATCCAGCAAGATAAGCAGCACCCAGGGCAGTAACTTCTGTTATCTGCGGACGAATAACTTTACATTTCATAATATCTGCCTGAAACTGCATTAATATATTATTTGCAGTCGCACCGCCATCTACTCTTAACTCACTGATGGGGGTCCCTGCATCAGCTTCCATCGACTTTAGCACATCCATGGTCTGATAAGCAATACTTTCAAGCGCTGCCCTTGCGAAATGTCCGGAATTTGTTCCACGTGTTATTCCTGTTATTGTTCCTCTGGCATGCTGATCCCAATGAGGTGCACCCAGGCCTGCGAATGCAGGAACAACATAAACACCACCATTATCCTTTACTTTTGCTGCAAGCTCTTCAACTTCAGCAGAAGACTTGATCAATCCAAGTTCATCTCTTAACCATTGTACTATGGCACCACCAATAAATATCCCTCCCTCCAATGCATAAGTTACCTCGCCATTTATCTTCCAAGCGATGGTAGTGAGCAGATTATTGGCTGACATGGCTGGTTTCTTACCGATGTTCATCAGCATAAAACATCCTGTTCCATAGGTATTTTTCACCATCCCAACTTTCGTACACATTTGTCCGAAAAGAGCCGCCTGCTGATCACCTGCAATTCCAGCAATCGGAATTTTAGTCGCCAGAATATTACCCGCAGTATGACAGAAAACTTCACTGGATGATTTAACTTCCGGAAGCATGCTAACAGGAATATCAAAAATCTCAAGTAAAGTTTTATCCCATTCAAGGGTATTAATATCAAACAACATGGTACGTGATGCATTACTAACATCAGTTACATGGGAAGTTCCTCCGGAAAGTTTCCAGATCAACCAGCTATCAACCGTACCGAAAAGAAGTTTCCCTTCCTTCGCTTTTTGACGGGCGCCCGTTACATTTTCAAGGATCCAACGGATCTTAGTTGCAGAAAAATAAGAGTCGATGATCAGTCCTGTTTTTTGGCGTATCATTTCCCCATGTTCTTTTCTGATCGAATCACAATAATCTGAAGTTCGGCGATCCTGCCACACAATAGCATTGTATATAGGAAGTCCGGTTTCTTTATCCCAAACCACAGTAGTTTCCCTTTGATTGGTTATACCGATTGCGTGAATATCAATTGAATTAAGTCCGGCCTTGTCTATTGCCTCCGTAACAACAGAAACCTGACTTGACCAGATCTCTAAAGGATCATGTTCAACCCACCCAGGTTTAGGATAGATCTGCTCAAATTCTTTTTGCGAAACAGCAACAATACTGCCTTCACGATTAAATAAAATAGCTCTGGAGCTGGTAGTACCCTGGTCTATTGATAAAATATAATCTGACATTTGATAAAAATTAATTCGACCGGATGTTTATAGCTTAATTAAATATGAGAAAAATATGTAATATTGAGAATAATATTTATCTATAAAAAGATAGCATGCTACTATAAATATAGCTTCAGCATGAATTATACGTTTTTTATTTAAATGAGTAAATAGAATAAATAATAGAACAATTATCTATTCAAAACACATCAGCCATTTAACATGAATATTGGAATCATAGGCCTTGGCGACATGGGCTGTATCTATGCTAAATCTTTCGTAAAGGCTGGTTACAGGGTTTATGGCTGTGATCTGCCACATCGCAGAGAACTCCTCGAAGCAGAGCTTGGCCCCTATGGCATTGAAATTTTGGAAGATGGTAAGGAAGTTTCCAGGATATCTGATGTGATATTTTATTCTGTTGAAGCTGAACGAATTGCTGAAGTACTCAGTCAATATGGTCCTCATACCAAAAAAGGGGCAATAGTAGCAGGCCAGACATCTGTAAAGCATCCAGAAATTGAAGCATTTGAAAAATACCTGCCAAAGGATTCTCATATTATTACCTGCCATTCACTGCACGGCCCAGGATTCGACCCTAAGGGACAAAAAATGATTGTGATCCCTCACCGTACAACAAAAGAAGCTTATCAGCGAATGACCGATATCCTTTCATCTTTGGGTTCGATATTAAATGAAATAGCTGATTACCACGAGCATGATAAAATTGTTGCTGACACACAGGCAGTAACACATATGGGCTTTGAAAGCATGGGTACCGCCTGGAAAGAAGCCGGCTTTTTTCCATGGGAAAATGCCTCCTATCTTGGTGGAATTGACAATGTAAAGATTCTGATTACCCTTAGAATATTTAGTTATAAGGCACATATATATGGCGGATTAGCCATTTTGAACCCCTATGCCAAGCAGCAGATCAAACGTTATGCCGAATCTGAGTCTGAGCTTTTCAAGCTCATGATCAAAGAAGAAGCTGATACGTTCAGAAAGCGACTTTATAAGGCCAGGGATTTTATTTTTGGGCAGAATCATAAACCTTTAATGCTTAACGAAAAAGTAATGCAGGAGTTCTCACTATCTGCAGGATCTGAACATCGTAAACCCAATTCACATTTGAGTCTGCTTAGTATGGTAGACGCCTGGTATCATCTCGGTATAAATCCATATGATAATCTAATTTGCCAGACTCCCCCATTCCGGCTAAGATTAGGAATTGCTGAATACCTTTTTAAAAATGAAGATCTTCTTGAAGAATCGATTGAAACTGCATTATTCGATAAAACGATCCGTGGAGATGATTTGGAATTCCACTCAGCAGTACGCGAATGGTCATCAATTATTGGCTATGGCGACATGGAAGGCTATAAACAGCATTTTGAGCAGGTAAAAACATTTTTTGCAGGAAGGCTAGAACATGGCCGGGCCCAAAGTGCAGAATTGATCAGAAAGCTTGAAATAGAATAATTCTTCAGTCTTTTTCCCTATATGTGACTTCTGTCATATTTTAAGAGCTATTAAATACCCTTATTTGCACTCGTGATTTTAACCTATTTATAATTTTTCATGAGTCATACATTTCATATTCCTGTTCTCGGGCTAGCATATTCTGTAGATACCCCGGTAAAAGTAGCACGTTATGGTATCAGTTCCGTTGTTTCTATAGTTGATGACATGTTGATTGAACGCATGCGTCAGTTCTATACTGAAAAACGCAATGAGACATTTGTACCTATAGATTCTAAAGAGATTGATTTTAGAAGCAAACGAATTACTGCCTACCTCAATCTTATAAAAAAGATTGTAGATGAGCAGTTTGAAGATCTGAAGAAACAAGCTTTTGATGAAGGTACAGATCTGAACAGATATTTTAAATTATTACCTGACACATCTCCCTTGAAAAGCAAATATCAGCAGATGCTTTCCAAACAAGACAGCATAGTAGTTTCCGCTTTACAACAGGAATTACTAAATGAAATGGAAAAGGGTGAAATTCAGGTAAATATTATGGCCAAGGTCGACCGAATGAATCCGGATACCAATGGTGAACAACTTTCAGACTCACTAACGGCACTGAAAGGGTTTGCTGAAAGCGATGTAAACTCTGCAGTAGTGTTATCTGCAGGAATGAACCCACGTCTTTACAGTTACCTGGAAAACTTTGCAGACTTCCTTCCTGATAAGTCTGGGAAGTTTAAAAAAAGCATCATTTTAAAGGTCAGCGATTTCCGATCTGCACTTATCCAGGCTAAATTTTTGGCTAAAAAAGGTCTTTGGGTATCCGAATTCAGAATTGAATCCGGACTAAATTGCGGTGGTCATGCATTCGCAACCGATGGCTATCTGCTTGGCCCGATCCTGGAAGAGTTTAAGCTGAAAAAACAGGAGATGATTAATGAGCTCTATGAAATGTATGGAAAGGCAATACTTGAAAAAGGTATTGAATTAAACCAGGCACCAAAGATGAAGATTAGCGTTCAGGGAGGTATTGGAACTGCCCATGAAAATAATTTCCTAATGGAACATTATCAACTAGACGCTACTGGATGGGGAAGTCCGTTTTTACTGGTACCGGAAGCCACAAATGTAGATGAGGAAACATTAGAACTGCTTGCAACGGCCTGCAAGGATGACTTTTATATCAGTAGTTCATCGCCACTGGGAATTCCATTTAATAATTTCAGTAAAAGCACATCCGAAAGACAAAGGCTAGAACGAATTGCGAAAGGCAGGCCCGGCAGCCCTTGTGTAAAGAAATTCCTTTCAACGAATACCGAGTTTACCGAACAACCGATCTGTACGGCCTCAAGAGAATATCAAAATCTCAAGATCAAACAGTTGGAAGCTGAAGGTTTAGAGCCTGAAGTTTTTCAGGCAAAATTCGATGAGATCACCGAAAAGATATGCCTTTGTGAAGGCCTTGCAGCACCGGCATACTTAAAAAATGGCATTTTAAAACCTAAAGAAAGCAAAGCTGTAGCAATTTGTCCGGGGCCCAACATAGCCTATTTCAGCGGGAAGTTCTCACTTGATGAAATGGTCAGTCATATTTATGGCAAACTGAACTTATTGAATGACATCGACCGTCCAAACCTATTTGTAAATGAACTCAATCTTTATGTGGATTACCTCAAAAAAGACATCAGCAAGCACTTACAGGACATGAGTGATAAAAAAGCTAAATACATTTCAAAATTTAAAGAGCAGCTGCAGGTAGGAATCGATTATTACAAACAACTTGTACCAAAGATTACTGACCAGACTGAAGTTTACAGAAAGAAAATGCTGAATGAACTAAAAGAAATTGAAGAACAATTGCAGCACTTAAACCCCGTAGTAAAACAGGGAATATAACAGAAATCTGAATCTTGTTAAGCCGGATCGTCAAAACACATTGACGACCGGCTTTTTTTGATTAAAAATTTTTTAAATAATTGATTATTAGATATTTATTAAAATATAATATGGAAAAAATATTCATAAAAAACTCTCCAATTATGATTTCAATCATATAATAAAGAGAATATAATGGATAATTTGTATGCTAATAAAACTAAAATAAAAATTATGAGAAAGATCTATTTAGCTACATCATTGATCTGTATTTCAATGCTGATGAGCTGTGAAAACAGTACAAAACAGTCTGCTGAAACAGAAGCTAGCACAGAAGCTGTTGGAACCGGGCAATCGGGAGTTCAGGATGACCTATCCCAAAAAAATGTTGTTCAGGTTGCTATCGGGAGCAAGGACCACAGCACTTTAGTTGCCGCTGTTCAAGCTGCTGAATTAGTGGACGCATTAAGTAATGCTGGTCCCTTTACAGTGTTTGCTCCAACCAATGCTGCATTCGATAAATTACCTGCTGGAACAGTAGAAAGTTTATTAAAACCGGAAAGCAAGGATGATCTGGCCAATATTTTGCAGTACCATGTTTCACTTGGTGTATTTAAAGCTGAGAGTTTTACTGATGGACAGGTAATTGGACAGGTAAACGGCAACGACATCACCATGAGTGTTAAAGATGGCAAAGTGATGGTTAATGGAGCATCAATAGTAGCCTCTATTCCTGCATCAAATGGCATTATACATGTAATTGATGGGGTACTATTACCACCTGCAGCCAAATAACTATCTAAATTCTTTGTGAAAAATATAACCTATTCAAACAAACATTTATCTATTTAAATGAGGATCTCCACGTGGAGATCCTCATTTTTAATTATTAATAGAATCCTATTTATTTAAAAATTTTTAGTCCTTTTTGATATTCCTGAATTTTTTCACTGATTATACCAGAAATATTTAATGCGCGTTCTTTGGCAAGATCTGCTTTTGATCCTTTAAACAATTCATTAACCGTTCCTAAGAATAACTTATTCCAACGATTAAAATGAGTTTTATCTAGAGGTTGAATATGATGAAGGTGTTTATGGAGATTTACTGGATTTCCTTCATAAGATCCAGTAAATAGAATAGCATTTTCCCAGAAATCGTACATGATCAGAAAATGAGTTGACCAGTTCACGAGTGCCACATCATTAAAAATATAGCCCAGTTTTTTATCGGCTATTACTTTTATATAGAAAGTATTAACCAAAAGTTCAATATCTGTCCGGGTTTCTATATCCTTTTTCAATTAGCTATACAGATAATATCATTTCAATGGTATTCAATATTTGTTCATTGCAGTTCTCCTGAATTAGGGGGAACAGTTGTCTTTCCTCCTTGCGGATATGTAATTCCAGATCTTTACCTAGTTGGTCCAGATGAACCGCCAAGTTATCCTGATTATTTATTGAATTAAAACTGATATGAAAACGATCGTGTTCCTCCAGAACTTCTGTGATCAGAGCATCTATCTTAGAATTCAAACCTTTTACCAGAGGTAAAAATTTTTCTTCAGCAATAAAATGAGCGATCAATATATTTTTATAAAATTCCAGCGCATACATAGCCTTTCCATTAATTTCAAGAGGAAGGCCTTTGTATGGTGGAGCATCCTTTTGAAGTAATCTGGCGAGTATCAATGCGCCGTGATGTTCTCTCGAAAGAGGTATTAATGCAGGATGTCTTTTCACTTTAAAGGTCTTTAGAATTAAATTTTCTGGTAGAATACCACACAGGTATTATGATCCAGGACAACAATACAAAAAAAGAAAACATCAATCCAGTTGAGGTTCCAAAGAAGTCTTTGAAAACTGCTCCAGTATATCCCATCATGGCCGACACATCGAGCTGCAGCAGGATCAGGATCCGACTTAAATCTATGGGATTAAGAGCACTTAATGCGATCATTGGCTTTTCCAAAGGATAATCTGCAAATTGGAACAATAAGAACAAAACCAATCCATCGAATAACAATGAAAAATATAACCACAGCATAATTGCTGCTCCAATTCCTTTTGCTTTATCTCGCATTTTAACTGTTGCAAGAAAAGCGATGGCAGCAAAAATAACACTGAGAATTATTCCGGAAAGGATCATAGTATAGCCTATACTATTTGCCTGATATATGAGAACCGGGATACCTGCACCAATAAAAAAAGCGATGGAAAGCGAGGATGCAAGGCCCGTAAATAAGCTGAGCCAGATTGTCTTTCTTTTGAGAGGCTGACTAACCAGCAGCTCAATAAACTCAACAGAATTATACATATAAATCGTAGAAAAAATAATACTTACAAGCGGCACCACAATAAGAATAATATTCAACAGACTTAACAGTCCCTTACTGCTATTATCTTCCAGACTAAACACACTGAATGATGCTGCAAGCAGAAAAACAGTGTAGATCACCACGATCTTATTTCGAAGGATGTCTGCAATTACGTATTTTATTATTTTATTCATAGTTGCTGATCATAACTTGTGCAATTGATTTTACGAGTCTTTCCTCACCAGTATCCCTTCGGAGCTCTTCCATACTTTTATGGAAAACAAGCTTTCCATCCTGCATATAAATGATCCTTGTAACCAAATCATCCAGATCGCTCAAAATATGTGAAGTAATCAGAACCAGTTTACCCTTATCCTTTTCAGTAATAATTTTTTCCTTAAAGAGTTCAGAAGCTACCGGATCAAGACCTGCAGTAGGCTCATCAAGGATCAGTACAGAAGGTTTGAATAGAAATGCAAGGGCAGCACTTACTTTTTGTATAGTTCCCCCGGATAAGGTTCGCATTCTCTTATTCAGGAGGTTATTTATGGAAAACGCTTTGATAAGATCTTCGTCCAGCTCGCCAGATTTACCACGTATATCTTTCATCATTCCCAATACCTGCCCGATGGTCATATTATCAGGATATCGACCAATCTGAGGCATATACCCTATTTCATCTCTATATTGATAGCTATTAGCTATGTCTTTCCCATTGAATGTGATAGTCCCGCTATCAGGAATAACCATGCCCAAAATTGATTTGATCAGGGTGGTTTTACCACTGCCATTCGGACCGATCAATGCAATACATTCTGATTGATCACAAGATGTAGATACATTGTCGAGTACTTTTAATTTACCAAACTGTTTACTTATATTTTTTAAAGTAATCATAGTTTATTTGCTTAGTATCAAGACTTCAGGCATAAGCCTTTTCTAGAATGCTTTATTCATCATTGGGGTACTGTCTTTAAGATTTTCAGGTGTAAGACTCGGCAATATTTTTTCTGTTTTATCAAGAAGTGTTGTGATAAAACTCCTGAATAAAATCATTGCAGGAGGATATTTCTCAACGATCATTGAATACATACTTACCGGTCTGTATGGAATATCCCCGATTTTATCTTTGTTCAGATCATAGCCTTCGTATTTATCCCAATAGTTATTTTTAAACCGATTCAGCACAAGTGAACTATTGGTTCCTACATCAAATGTATTCCCGATGAAATTGTTGTACTCCAGAACAACATCCACACAGCTCGCCTGGATTTTTAAGGCCCAGCCATTGTTTTCAAATACATTTCGTTTCATGTAAATACGGTTGGCACCTTCCATATAAATGGCACTGGTATTTTTAGTAAAATAATTACCTTCCATATAACCATCCGATATTTCTTTGAGCAAAATACCATGAGCCGCATCTCCCCAATTCTCTTCAAAATAATTGCTAAACATTTTAATTCTGTTAGAATACATAACTGATACTCCCGAACCATTATTTCTAAAAACATTGTTGACATACATATCATCATTGGAAAACATAAAGTGCAATCCATAGCGGATATTATTTTTAGATATATTCCTCCAGATTACTGAATTTTTAACGAATTCAAAATAAATACCATCACGGTGTCCGGAAATTGTATTGCCAATAACTCTTAAGCTATCCCCTTTCCAACAATGAATACCATTTCCGCTTTGCTGCTCTTCAATGCTGATGGCTTTAAGAGTATTATTTTCAATGATACAATTCAGTCCATTCTGGATATAAATTCCAAAAAATGTATCTTCAAGGATATTATTCCTAATCACTACATTCTGGCTATCATATACTTTTATTCCACTCAGATCTTCCAGACTTGAAATACCGCTATGTATCAGCTTAAAGCCGTCAATAACTACATGATTAGCTTTTACAGAAATAATCTCATACTTTCTATCACCATCCAGAACTGGGTTACCAATACCCTTCAGCACTATGCTTTTATCAACTATTAAATTCTGTTCATTATAAATTCCGGCATCAACAAATACAGTATCACCATTTGCAGCCGCAATGATAGCTGAGCGAATATTTTTATGAGTACGTTTTGCCCCTGCGTAAATACTATCTGCAGAAGCATTAAAATAAAAAATACAGAAAAATATAGAGAAAAAATATCTCACTTCTGAATGTCCTCCCATGTTATGGCATTGCCATAAAATATAGGTAAAGCCTTTGCCAAACTATCTTCATGAATAAAAGCAGCAATATTACCATTCATCGGACTTTTAAAATCCGGGCTTTCGAGAAAGAATGCTTTTTTAGCATCAATCAGGGTATTCGGACTAGAGAAATCGATAAAATATACTCCTGCAATATCTTCGGGTGCAACCTTAGCCTCTTTTAAAAACCTAACTATACAATGCTCATCGTCAAACTTATAGATCTTGCTTTTTTTAGTTACTATTTCTGCGCCAAATCTATTATCACTAATGGTCATTTTACAGAAGTCACAGTTATCTTTTCCAATACGGATGGGAACGGGCTCTGTACTACAAGAACTAAGCAGTGTAGCTGATAGCGTAATGATCGTCAAATTCAAAGCGGATTTCATTTGCAAACCAGCTTTAGCTTTCTTCCATTCTAAAACAACACAACCTAATAATACTAGTCCTGCACCTATAAATATCCAACCACCTGTATCCGGAACCGAATATGCTCCAAAATTCAATAATTGCTTGAAACCAATCAATGGAGGCTGATAGGCCATACCCGGAACAATAATGGCTGCATTTGGATCAAGATTATGGCCGTAGTCATATTCCCACCTCCAGAAATCAGCCATAGCAAGCACTCCAAATGTTACAAACAATCCAAACAGGGTATACATTAATTTTCTTCCTGCTAGGATAGCCGAAAGAATAAAAAAGCCTACAAAAAATAAAATAATTCCGGGCAGCACTTTAAATTCAACAAAATCGATGGCATGAAGGGTCTTCATTCCGATATAATGATTTAGTCCGTTAATTATGTCTACACTACCAGACAATTTATTAGCATGAATCAATAGCGTCAAACCCTCCGGATACTGCGGTGCAGTGAGTTCAATTCTCCAGATCGGAGTAAACAAAACAGCTACCAAAGAAAATCCAGCAATAAGAAGAGCTATTCTGCTGGAATTGGCAATTTTATTATTGTTCATCATAAATTGTTAAAGAAAGAGAGATATAAGAACGCTGAAAGCCGATCTCATACCTCTCTTCTGTGGATGAGTATTATTTCTTGGTACCTGGTACTGCAGCGTCAGATTTAGCCATGTTCGTTCCAGTACTGAAACTTATTGGCACATTACTGCCTGCAGGTGATACCCTGACATAACCAGACATTTCCTGATGCAGTGCACTACAGAAGTCGGTACAGTACATTGGGTACATTCCTGCTTTTAATGGCACCCATTTCAAGGTTGTAGTTTCACCCGGCATAACCAGAAGCTCAGAATTTAAAGCACCTTTAATTGCGAATCCGTGGGGAACATCCCAATCCTGCTCCAGGTTAGTGGTATGGAAATAAACTTCATCACCCACTTTTATTCCTTCAATATTATCAGGAGTTAAATGGGAGCGCATCAATGTCAGGTTTACATGTACCTTATTTCCCTGACGGAATACTTTTGCTTCCCCTTCCCCCTTCGCCACGTAAGGATGATTATTTTCTTCGATTTTGAAGAATTTTACTGACCTGTCTTTGATCACACTTGCAGCAACACCCTGGGCATAATGCGGTTCTCCAATAGTTGGAAAATCTAATAATAACTGCATTTTATCACCACTAATATCATAAAGCTGAGCACTTTGAGACAACTCTGGCCCGGTTGGTAAATAACGGTCTTTAGTGATCTTATTATAAGCAACCAGGTATTTTCCGCTTGGCTTTTTAGAATCCCCACCAGGAATCATCAGGTGACCAACAGAATAATATGTAGGAACTCTATCTAATACCTTAAGATCCTTAACATTCCATTTTACAACTTCACTGGATACGAACATAGAGGTATAGGCATTTCCCTTATCATCAAATTCAGTATGCAATGGACCTAAACCTGGTTTTTTGACTTCCCCATATAATGCTGCTTCATACTTGATTACCGGAATACCCTCGTATTCACCGTCAAATGCTTTTTCAGCAATTGCTTTTTGAATTTTATCAAAACTAAATACAGGGATCAATGCGGCCAATTTACCGCTACCAACGATGAATTCACCTGTTGGGTCGACATCGCATCCATGCGGAGATTTAGGGCATGGAATCATATAAACCAAACCAGGATGATCTTTCATATCAAGAACAGTCACTTCGGTTTTAATTGTTGAGGTTGCTGTATGAGTACTTTCATCAAAACGATTGCTTGCATATTTGGTTTTTTGCTTGCGACCTTTTCCTTCTTTGATCAATTTCTCAGCCAACTTCCAATTGACAGCCATGATAAAATCTTTATCACGTTTAGAAGCATTTACTTCCAAAAGTGTGCTCGCCTGTTCGGTATTATAAGTACTGAAGAAAAACCATCCATTAGATTTACCTTTTCCTGCATGGCTTAGATCGAAGTTAACTCCGGGGCCCTGAATCTGGAAGGCAACATCCATATTGCCATTTTCTTTATCCACACTAACAAAGCTTATGGTTCCTTTAAAGTTATCCTTATAGGTATTGATAGGAACGTCTCCATTTTTATCATCAGGTGGGACACTAAATCTTGTTCCAGCAACAATATATTCAGAGTTTTCAGTAATAAATGGTGAAGAGTGATTACCCCCACTATTTGGAAGTTCAAGGATTTCTGCGGTTCTGAATGTACCCAGATCAATACGGGCAACACGCGGAGTATTATTTCCATTGGCAAAAGCCCAGCGGCCATCAATTTCTCCATTGGTCTGTGACATGGAAACGTGGTGAAGATCATCCCATGGAACACTACCATGAGAGGTGTTTAACATTGGTTTGGTTTCCTCGGAGTAACCCCAGCCCTTTTCCGGATCAACAGAGAAAACAGGAATTACACGAAGTAACCTGCCACTTGGAAGGCCATAAACTGAAAGCTGACCACTAAATCCTCCTGAAACAAAGTTGTAGTATTCATCATACTTCCCTGGTGCCACATATATTTTTGAAGCCGCATCTCCACTTACAACAGAGCCGGCATCCTTTGGCTTACAAGCATTCATGCTTACTAATAATGCAAGGGCAGCCATTACCTGTGCATATTTTGAGTTTATCTTCATTAGTTTAATTGTATGGTAAGTATTAAATTGGTTTAAAAAACTGGGCAAAAATTCCACATAACATTAATCAATAATATTTTCAAGTAGTTGGGAATTAGGTTTTACATCAATGGACTTGATCTATTTCACACCATCATTTTTTCGCATAAATTCCAGAAGATTTCTAGCATCTTCATCAGATAAATTTTGATTTGGCATACGAACCAGACAAAGTTCAAGCTGTGCCTGTACCTCAGGATCTTTGTCGATCATGACATCTGTATTGGTAATGAAATTCATGATCCACTCAGGTTTGCGACGCTGTGTTACTCCAGACCAACCTGGTCCGACTAGTTTCTCATCTGTAGTTTTGTGACAACTAGTACATTTCACCTTTGCAACCTGATCTCCTAAATCTGCTTTGACAGGATCAATAGTTGCTCCTACCTCAACATTGGTAAATTTTCCTTCACCTCTATGGGGATCATAAGATGGGTTTCCGCTTTCTGTTTCCGTTGCGGCAGTTTCAGTAGATTCATCAGTGGCTTCTTCTGAATTGTTACTTCCTCCGCAGGAAGCAATTGCAACTATCAGTAAGGAAACCAAACTTAGTACAAGGAGTTTTTTCATATTATCAGATTTAGATATAGAATAAATTTGTTGTACAAGTTTAGAAAAGACCTGAAAATCATTTTATGCGTTCAATCATAAATGATAAATGTCATATAATTAAATAAGCAGAGTCATAATTTAGAATTCATACCCGACTTAATTTTGTTTATCATTTTTTTACATCTCAGAATATGATAGATATTAACTTATTACTTGCTTGGGGTGCAACCTATAAAAAAGTTGGCGTCAATGAAACCATCTTTACTGAAGGCCAGCAATGCAGCTATTATTACCAAATAGTAAGCGGTACAATCAGATGGCTAAACATTGATGAAGACGGCAGGGAATGTATCCATTATATTGCCGGGGCTGGCGAATCATTTGGAGAATTTCCTCTTTTTGATGATGGCCCGTATGCAGCTTCAGCCATTGCAAATTCAGAATCAATACTGATCAGGCTCTACAAACCCGTATTTTTAGAATTAATAAATGAAAACAATAAACTACTATTTGAATTTACGCGCCTACTAACAAAAAGATTAAGATTTAAATATTCTGTAATTAAGTCTTTTCGTTCAAATTGTCCTGAGGAAAGAATCACCAATCTTATAAAAAATATGAAGTCGGAAAGCAAGAATTATTGCTCTGAATGTGATCAGTTAAAATTAACCAGACAACAAATTGCAGACATGACAGGGCTTAGGGTGGAGACCGTTATCCGAACCATGCGTCAAATGCATGCAAAAGGTAATATAATAATCTCTAGAGGTAAAGTCTTTTGCAAGGATATGACTGAAATCATAATGTCATAACACTTCCATAGCTATTTTTGAAAAAAAAAGAATGAATAACTTTTTATCAAAATGGCTTAGCATTTCATTTCTAAATCTATTTCTAGTTGCTTTTCTAGGTTTCATTCTGAGATATAAGATCGCCTATTACCTTCCGTTTTCCAATCAGAGGTATATTCTGCACAGTCATTCGCACTTTGCATTTTCAGGATGGATCACTCAAAGCCTGATGGTCTTGCTAATCTATTACCTAAGTTCAAAAATTGGTGAACAGGTATTTGAAAAATACCGTCAACTACTTTATGCAAATCTGATCTGCTCATATGGTATGCTAATCAGTTTTATCATTCAGGGCTATGGTATATTTTCAATCAGTTTTTCAACACTTTCAATAGTTGTTTTTATTGCATTTGCAATTTATTTTTGGAAAGACCTTAATTGGATAAAGAAAAAAACTACCAGTATTTTATGGTTTAAAGCCGCTTTGGCATTCGGTATTATTTCGTCAATAGGTGCATTCAGCCTTTCCTATTTAATGGCCAATAAAATAACTGATCAAAACTGGTATCTGGCTTCGGTCTATTTCTTTTTGCATTTCCAGTATAATGGATGGTTTCTGTTTGCTGGCATGGGGCTATTATCCGACCAGCTGGAATTTCTAATTCATGAACGAAAAAAATTATATGCAATATTCTATTTGTTCGTATTTGCTTGTATTCCTGTCTACTTTTTATCCATGCTATGGATACCATTTTCTATAATTATTTACCTAATACTAATAGTAGCTGTTATTTCACAACTCATTGCCTGGGCTATTATGTTGAATATTTTATCTAAAAATAGAATAGAAATCAGTAAACAATTCAGTCCGCAAGGCAAGACACTTCTGATTCTATCGGCCATTGCCTTTACCATTAAGCTATTACTTCAATCCGGTTCTATTCATCCTGCTCTAAGTCAGTTATCCTATGGATTCAGACCCATCATAATTGGCTACCTGCATCTTGTATTGTTAGGAGTAACTAGCATTTTTATAATTGGATATATTATTTCTTTTAAGTTATTAGTCATTAATAAATTATTATTAACAGGTATTATTGTCTTTGTATCTGGTATTATAATCAACGAATTACTATTAATGGTCCAGGGAGTTGAAGCGATGAGCTACACGGCCATACCCTATATCAATGAGATGCTTCTTGGAGCTGCACTTGTTCTACTTAGCGGCACGATAATCATATTTTTCGGCAATTTGAGGCAACCAAACAGAAGCCGATAATCTGAAAAAATAAGAAATTCAAACACTGGTATATCAATATTAGAATACTGACATAACAAATTCAATAGTTGACAATTATTAATTTAACGAACAATCGTGACCGATCCAGAAATAACTCTCCGCCCTTTGGTTTTAGGATCAATGATATAATAGTAAGTTCCCATTGGTAGATCTGATCCATTCATTTGCCCTTTCCAGGGCTGAGCATAACCTTTTACACTATAATAAACCATTGAGCCATACCTACTAAATACCCGAACAGATGCGTTCACATAACTTTCAAGGTATTTTATATTCCAGAAGTCATTAATTCCATCGCCATTAGGCGTAAACGCATTGGGTACTTCAGGCGCTTTCAATACTTTAACAAATATGTCATCAACAGAAACGCAGCCTTGATCAGAGGTAACGGTTAAAACATAGGTGATATCTTCCAGAGGACTTGCCACGGGATCAAGAATATCATCACGGCTTAATCCTAATGAAGGA